>Ga0302188_10002301_pt1 | contig 14061 bp, 5 predicted proteins | sample II_Bog_E2_1_FD_198783 | JGI IMG/M metagenome (GOLD analysis project Ga0302188, IMG submission 198783) | Peat permafrost microbial communities from Stordalen Mire near Abisko, Sweden - II_Bog_E2_1 | ecosystem: Environmental > Terrestrial > Soil > Wetlands > Peat | place: Sweden: Abisko, Stordalen... | reverse complement strand
AACCCCAACCACACCCCCAACCCCAACCCCAACCCCAACCCCAACCCCAACCCCAACCCCAACCCCAACCCCAACCCCAACCCCAACCCCAACCCCAACCCCAACCCCAACCCCGAAACTTTATAATCAAATATATAATTATTGATGGAATCTTATTTACTTGCTCAATTTATCCAATATGACTGCCTTTAATATATCACAGTTTTAGAATAAATGAGCGAGATCATATCAGAGACTGTTGCTCTTAGTTTTTTTATTTTTAAATAATTAACAATCAAAACAAATTGATTTTTAGAATCGTTTATAGTTTATCTTAATTGACAATTATATTAAAATTCTTTACTTGAACTTAATGGTAAAAAATATAGTTTCATAACGTGTAAACTATGGCATCATTCAATAATTTTACAATCAGATTCGACGAGAAAAATATCTGCTTCAGTTTAGAATATGGATTAGTCATTCAAAAGAAAGGTTTCATTTTTTAATTTAATTAATATTATATTATTACCCAAAGCGCCGCAAGGAATTAAATATCAAACAAATGGCCTCAGGGAAGATACATTTGGTAAATTTATAATACGAAACACCCTCGAGGGAAATACAGTTATAGTTATCAGCAGATCTTTTGAAATTATATCAATGTCATTATCATTATCATTAGATATGTAAAACAAATAAATTCTTGAATATTGGATTTGGGGTGTTAATAATGATCATTACTTCGGGAAGATGATGTATTTCAATGAGAATTGGTATGATGTTGCAAGTGCCACTGTTAGGTTCCCCATCTCAATAGGGAATCTCAAATAAACAATAAAGCTGGTCGGACCTAAATTATAGTAGCTGGTCACTCCTGTTACTGCCCAACAACCACTCACACATGTTAAACTTGTTGAAATGGCTGGTGTTTTTGTCAATCCCAGAGCAGAATAATCGATTGTTTGACTGATTCCATTGGGAGAATACTGCGTCCAGTTTGCAGCATCTCCAGAAACAAAGGCTCGGCTTGTATAAATGGGATCTGACACGACAAGAACAATTAAGCAAAACAATGCAATTCCAATTTTTGTCATAATATCTTACCAGTAAATAATTATAAATCAATTTATTCTTTTCAAATAAAAATGTAAACAACCTTTTTAATTCAAACATTTTTTAAATGTTTCTTATCCTTTAAATAGAACTTCCTTATATTCATCTTAGAACAATAAAGCTTTGATTTAATTCCCAAAATGGTTATGAATATAGAACCCTAAAATTCAATAAAGTTTAGACGGATCGGTGATTATAAGATCATGCACGTGAAGTAACCACATGGGAACCCATTTTGTTTGCTTATGTCTGGGGGAGTAAAATCATGAAGGAGTTCCTGAAGCTTTGATAAAATCTCCAAAATCCAGTAAATTTAAACAGTAAAATTTAAGCAATAGTTAGATCATAATTAATTTCGAACATATTAATAATATGAAGGCACAATTTTTGATATTTTACAGAATCACATAAATCAGTCAAGCTAGATTTGAGATAACTCTTTTGAATGCCAACTTTTATTTTTGTGATATCTGGAAGATAAAGTAATCCAATTCAAAATGAAATTTTATAGGAAAATCATCCAATATGATTATATGTTAGTAAAAAACGACTATTATATTGCTTTGCGATCTCTTTAATTACTATTTAATCATTGTTTGATGCTGTGAGAATAAAAGGCAAATCCACTTCCAGTAAGTCAGAATATGTACTCATGTGGTTAATTGTGAGCTAAGGTATGTATCACCCGATAATTAATATCCATATAAATAGCCTTATCTCAAGCGGGAGTTTAACTCAATTGCAGATTTGTTAATCAGTCAGGATAATTTTGACTGTAGAGTTCCAATGAATAGAAGCAGTACGGAGGGAAAAATAAGGGATGCTAAAAGTTCTTTGATGGGTAAGGATCAGCGAAATTATGGACTCATTTATATTGTATCTTAAGCTTACATAAAAATTAGTTAAATTCTCTCAAGTTGATGTGACCCTATATAACATTTACTCCCTCAAAGAGTACGAAAATGGGACAGAAGTGGATACATAGTCTAACAATATGATATAACTATTCTTCCGATACTCGGAAGGCTAAGCCTACTAATTCTTACATTCAAATAATGAGAAGATCATTCGATCAACCACTCGTGATACTTTTTCCATTCTTCCAACGCTGACAGTAAATTTCCTTTTGTATCCATAGTCTACTCAAATTGTTTATAAGAATTCCGTTAGCTACGATTGTTTTAGCTTCTGTGATCACCGTTATCCTTTTCGATTGTTTCATGAACTCAATTTATAGGATGGTTTGGATTCCCAATTTCGGATTAATTTTTAGGGCTTTTGCTTTCACCAGTCTCTATCCACTAATCATAACATGATCGCTGGTTACCAAAAGCTGTTTAACTTTAGTCCATTGCCTTTACATTCTAAAGTTTAAGCGAAAACAAAATTTCCTCTCGATACATTTGAAAGAGAAATTAGTCCTTGTTGAGAAATAATAGATCGAATAGATAAATAAAAGATATGGATTTTTGATCATTGACCAAAAATCTATTTTATAAAAATCAAAATATCCTCCTGCCTCATAATAGTAGTATCGGCCGCAAAGCATGCCCACCAAGATGCAAATGGACCTGCTTCACAACAAAGCACAATACATACAGTAAAGTCATGGCCTTTGGACTCACATCCAGCAACACATGCAGCACAGATTTATGATCAAATAAAAGGAGCGAGTGGTCCAGCCGAAATGCTAAAAATTAAAGGTAAAATGAATATTCCTTGTTTCATCACCCTTTACTAGTACAGATAAATAATTACACTTGTAGCACAGATTAAGAATTATATATACTTAATTAGTAATACTTTTTTTAAAAAAATAAGTAGACTTTTAATAATTATAGATAACTTAATTTCATACTTTTTTAGACAAAACTGAAGGAAATAATGAGATTTATAGATTTTATCATTGTGAGTTTTTACATTTGATTTATTTATAAAAAATAAGAGGACAGCCCAGAAAGGGTAATTTCATCATCGATAATTTATTATAAATTCTTATCAATTTGACAAAAATTCGATATTATTACTCAGAGAAGAAACTTAATGAGATCATGAGTTATAAAAGAATACTAGTTTTAACTTTAATATTTAGTTCTTTTAAATAATGCTCAAATGCAAAACCTTATTCTAAATACTAGGCGTATCTAAATGGATCGATCAATCATTATTCAACAATTTTTACTTTCAAAACAAATTATCTTGCAGCTTTTATATATTCTGTAGCATTACTTTAGTGGAAAGCTTGCAGTACGCAATTTCGTATACTTAATGCTTATAATGTAGACTTAAAATTTATAATTTTGAATAAACACCATAACTAGAAGGATGTTATGATTATAGTCATATTGACTAATCCTTTCGCAAAGCTCCTTTGAACAAAAATATAAAGTCAATTATAGTTTATCAAATCGAATTTAGCATGAAGCATGATTTTCATACTTAAAATGCCATATTTTTTAGTACCTTCAAATTCTAATTGATAAATTTCCAAACTACCAAATTCTCATCGAGACAAAATGATTTGAACTTAATTTTTCAATAAATACGTCTTGAGTTGAGATTTTATTACTCTTTATTCATGACTTATTTACTTATTACAATTACTTAATAAAAAAATTGACTGAAAATATTCTTAAGTGAATAATAATGATTTCTCGAATAATCAAACAATCGAAACTTGCAAATATTGGTTTTGTGATCCTTTTGAAACTTTAATCCCGTTAATCCACTTAATTTGTGCTTCAGCCCATTGCTTTTTATATGTAGAAGTTAATACTTTACGCAAGTTATCAGGAATAAAAAGACCACTTAATGTCTAACTATTCGCTACATTTGTTTGAATTACCATTAGCCTCATTCCATCTTTAGCTCCCTTGTTTGTTTGATTATCCAGACGAGTATATTTTCCCTTTATCATTGCTTGAGTGTTGGAATTATCAGGATCTTCGTCGCCATTGATTTTATTCTCATAAATAGTAAGATCTTCCTTCCACTATTTTCCAAATACTCCGGTTTTAACAGTGATAAACTTATCGAAACCTAAAAGTACTACTTGTGCCATCAATGTGTAATATAATGATTGTGACACTAAGAAATATGATTTTTTAAACAATTATCTATTTTTAAAAAATTATTGGAAGCACAATTTTTGAGTGTAAAAAGTTTTGAAGATCTGAGGGCAGAGTATTGCATATTAAATCGTCTCAGAATCAATTTTTCATTATAAATCCAGTTGGTTCATGTTGCTGTATGACACGGGTTTGCGCCCTTGAGGGCGAAAGGCGAAGATTAAAATTTGACTGATAATATATTATTAGCGAATAGAGCGAAGTGTTAGCATTGTATGGGTTAGATGAAACATCCAGCCTGGTTTTAGGGAATATTTTTTATAAAATTTATAATACAGCGCACGCTTCTCACCATATTTGAAGATAGCTATTTTCTTCTAAATATTCGAAATAAAATTTAAAATTCAATGAATTTTATATCCACAATCTCAAATCGATTTCGATGTTATGAACTGTTACCAATGCAACATAAATAAATTCTGTTTGCAGTAAAACAGGGTACTGCTGAAGGCCAGAATCACTTATGAATTCTCAGCACATTTGTGAGGGGTATCTTTCACTTTTAAAAATATTCTTTTTTTACAGTCTCTCGCCGAGACAGATGAGTCGCACTTGATTTGTGAGAAATAAGTATGATCAATTGATTTTTGTAGAATTTAAGTTATTAATAATTTCGTAGACTTAACTCTTTTATGATGACTTAAGTTTATAATATGTAGATAAACTAACCACTAGATGAGGCTCAATATTTGGCAAATGATTTTTTAAAATAACTTCGCACTACTGCAAAAGAATCATTGACAATTCCTGAAATGAGAGTATTCATAAAATCATTCTTTCGGAAAGATGAGGTATTTCAGCACGAATTTACTTTCAATTGCTAGAGAAAGGGTTAAATCTCCACTGTCTGAAGGAAATCTGATGTAAACAGAAAAACCTTGGGGACTCACCCCATAGTGGCTTGTTACTCCTGTTGCTGCCCAACAGCTAGTCATACATTCCAAACTTGTTGAGATTCCTGGTGTCTTTGTCAAATTTAAAGAGGATAAATCGATTGTTTGGAAGATTCCGTTGGGGGTGGGGCCCCAAGTATACTGACTCCAATTTGCAGATTCTCCGCTAAAAAATAGTCGGGGTGCTGCATAAAGGATATCAGAAACTACGAGAGTTAATAAACAGAACAATGCAGCTAAACCTTTGATCATCATTAATAAATTTTGAATTTAACCGTTTATTATTGATTTATTATCTTAATCTATCAATTAATTTAAAAGACTTATACAATAATTCCTGGCAAGGGTTGTGAGGCACACATGTGGTAATATTTTCGGCTTTCAAGCTTATAATTTTTGGATATCTCAAACAAGGCTTAGTTGCAACCACTTAAATTGCTTCTCGGAAACTGCGATTCATCCTTTTAGACAAGCTTAGATTTTTTTGTTATAGCATTTAAAACTGTTAGTGAATGCAGTTAAGATTTTGGATATTTTTTTAAAATCAATTAAAGTAGATTGTGGATTATTTGTATTATATTTTATTATTAGTAGCGAGTTCATTTATACCTTATTGTAGCATTACCATCTAAATAGCTCAAGCCTATTAAAGGGCAACTAAAGTACTCAAAAGGGATATATTCCATCCAATATTATACTACGGTATAAACATCATATCCCATACATAAGGATCTGAGATTGTAAGCTCATAAAATAAGTCCAATGTGTTCTAAAAAATAAAATAAATTTAAAGATTGAGATCATTCTGGATATGCCCATATGGTATAATAGCATTACTTCGGAGAAGTGTAGATCCACATTTGATTGTAATTGCTGACTAGGGCTGTCGTGCTTTAACTCACCTCGCAGACCACACTTAGATAATAATCTTTAGAAAAGGCTGTTGCTAATTTTTGGCCAATTAAATATGTCACTGAGCAGTCACAATATCCTGAAGGCTAAGTTGAAACTATTATTGAATTGATTAAATTGGCATCACTATCAGAAAAACCGGTTCCCTTTTAGAGATGGAAAATATAATTTTCATAACTATAATATCCACCAACAGTGTAGCGATAAAACAGGTATGACCATGTAGGTCTTTTAGGATTTATGGAAGTTCTTGAAGCAATATTTGTACCATTTATAGAGTAAACATAATTGCCACTCTCATCTTGACCCCCTTGAATTAGCACTGAATATCTCTCTGTAGTGGTTCCAACATAAATGTTCATTTGAGAAACTATATATTAGATGTGTTTTTGTATATCATAGTCGTAGAGAGATGCTGCGCTGTTGACGAAGCTGATGAAGTTGCTTACTTGATCTTGAGTAACTCCTGAAGCGGTATAATTGGAGAAACCAAGATTGCTTTGAGTTGGTCTGCTGATCTGAAAAGTCAAGGCAACAATCAATATACACTCTAAAAGGGCAATCTTCAACATTTTATTGATAAATAATTATCAATTAAATTCGTTCTTGTCAAATAAATCATGAAAAATGGTTCTTATTAAAATAAGACTCCATAATTTTTTTATTTCATTATTTCCTCATTTTTATCTAACAATTCTTTTTTCAAACAGATCACATCTTTTTTCAGATTATATTCTTAAATGAAAGATAACACTTAGGAACTATCAAACAAAATTGGAGTGAATTGTATCATATTATAGCATCTTCAGGAAGTAAGGAATGCCAAAAAACTTCTAATGTAGATGTGGTTAATAAAGTTTTAAATATTATAGCATTGTCATATGACTTTACTAGATGAGAGATGAAATGATATAGAAGTGGATCCAATTTAAATCCAACCGTTGGACAAGGTCAATGCAATTATTCCTGGAGTGATTAGAACAAAATTTACTTCGTATCATTCGGAAACAAAAGAAAAATAAGAAGCCATAAAGAATCATTTCGGAAGAAAGAAATTTATTCCATGCTTCGGGAATCGCTAAAGTGGCCAAATTTATTTTATCATAAGATGTCAGTTATATTAGCGGAGAATGTATTGGAGTTGTTGGGCATCTTAAATATTAATTTAATAAAAAGTACTCTCGTTTACAATTATATAGTCAACTAATGAATCTTATTTATTGATTCAGATATCATTTCTTCAACAACAGCAATAACAACAGCAACAACCTCTTTGTTTTTTACAGTGAGCACAATTTAAGTGTATTTGCCAACATTTAGGAAAACAATAAGGAAAACAAAAAGGAATGAATCCATAACAACCATAGATGATGCCATGATAGCAACCAACTTCGTTGCATTATACTTCGTTTTAGCCACACTGGTTGCATGAACAACATTATTTAGTTTATGATAGTTTTTTGTCTTTCTATTAAACATTTTTGGAATCGGGTATTTTCCGTTAAATGTTTCTAGCGGTTTCGTCATTGTCCGCGTCGTTATTGACTTTTTATTCTACTTCTTGATTTTGAATAACAATTTAATCTTGCTTAATTTTGTTTTAATGCATCTTCGGTTCCAAATTTTATGGGTAGTCAATATTCTATGCTCCTTCATTCAAAAGCACCTCTTTTCTTTAATCTTAGTTCATTTATTGTAATGATAAATAATTATAATCAAATTATTTCTTTTTCATAAAAACTTATTATAATCCATTTTTAATTTCAGCTCTATTAAGGTGTTTTTCATCCTTCGAATAGAATTCTTTTATATCCATCTAATAACAATGCAGTTTTTATAATATCAAAAAAGAATGTTGGGAATGTATTTTATATAATCTGAAAGGATACAGTCGTCCTCTCGAAAAAATAGCAATAACGAGGTAAAAATCTTATTTAGTCGTAAAATAATGACAGCCTGATCAAATACATGAGAAGCAAAGATCATAATTGCATTGTCTACAACTTTTTGCTTTCTCATCTTTTGTAAACCTTTTATGACAATTATCACAGCTCCAAGGCAAGCAAACCTTTTTGTATTATGTTAGAAAATGCTATTGAGGACACCCCTTTGGTTGAGTGCTCATTAGAATTAAATAATTCCATTCGATAATTTCTTTTGCGGCTTCTCCAAATATAATATAGCTATCTGTTGACTGAGTCAAATATTAAAAGCTTGCTTCTTCCTCTTCTTCATCGCTACTATCAGTTTCGTTGCCATCTCTTTCCTGTGCCTTCTGCCCTTTTCCGATTAATAAACATTTAAAAATGACAGCTCTCTATACTCTTTTTAAGTGTTTACCGCAAATAACACAAGGAATTTTTCTAATCCATTAGGCAATATGAAAACATCCATATCCAAGATTCGACCAGACCCATTAATTATAAGCTTTGCATTCCTTATTTTTACATTTTCCGCAAAGACTTAAACCAGCTTTTATAGTGTGCCATCCACAACTACTTGAGACACTTGAATGTTTTTTAAATTTTTTGATGTTGTGGTCAAAAAGAGAAGAAAAAGACGCAAACTTAAATGTTTTTGTCAAATCATTCGACATTGCTTCAATGATTATAATCAATTTATTTTTGTGGGCTACTTGTAGAGCCCAGGTAAAGCTCTCTAATGTCTATTGTATTAGTTGCTAAAGAAATTCCTTCAAAAACGTGTAGGATATAGGATAGGAAATTAACAATAAATAAATGTTTCCCAATCTAGTTCTAAAATGATTGTAAAATACAATGATGAGTGAAATGTAAAATTGAACGATACGTCAAAGAGCTTCAATAGCATTAAAGATAAAATGGTTAATGATTCGGATCAAGTCTCTAACCTAAGAATTGATTTTAATTTTTTAATTAACTATGTAACTATGTTTGCGCATTTGGTTCTTTTATTTAAAATGCTTCTATCTTGTGACTTTGTGACAATTCATTAAATTTATCAAAATATAAATATTTTGCGAGAGATAATCGTTATTTAATGTACAATAAAAATTGACTTAAACTTTGGGCTGCAATAGATCTTTAAGATGGATCAAGTTTCATAATAAATAGAATGTAAATCATTTTAAATCTGAGCCAGTTGTGGTAATTGTTAAATTATATGCACTTTTATTTAAACCCTTTTAACCATTTGCTCTTCCTTCATAGTATAATTAAAATCCATTGCAATATCTGATTAAAGGTCCGAATCTTAAATAAAGACTATTTTCTCTCCAATACTAATCGACAGGAATAGATTTCAGTTGTTAATTTCTATTGATTGCTTTATGTTGGTGAAGTTGGCCATCTCCAGCGTAAGTATATCCGACCCATGTGAAATCAAGAGGCAAGCCTTATCCATAAGAATACCCGATCAAGTCGAACCGAAAAAAAAACGGTGCTTCCTCGCTCTATAGGAGTTTAAATGTGATAATATCGTTGAGCCCATTATTGTCCAGGAATTTATTTATCTCCAGAGTGATCTTGTTGTGTATAATCCCAAGTAAAAACCAAAGTGCGAGGAACCATTCCCTTGACTTATACAACAGAAAGCATAAATGAAGCTAAATAGTTAATAAAAAATATAAGGTAAAGCATTTTTATCTTTGAATTTATCAGTTAATTATTATACTGTTATGTTTTCAACTATTAATATTTTCAAATGAAGTCAAAGTGTATTTGTGTAGAATGATATATTCAATAAGTTTTATAGTAAAGTATAGAGAAGCTAGAAGAGGAAAAAGAAAAAGAGCATGGGAATCAATGTATAAACGGCAGGAATTCTGATCTTTTTAGATAGTAGATCTCGATCTTTTCATTGAAATATAGTTCCTCGATAAAAAGTTCTGATAGTTTGCACAACACTATTTTTTCGAGTAAATTTAGCTAAATAGACTTAAAATTTTTCATGGTTTCGTATATTATTGATAAGGCTACTGAATCTTACAATAAACTATAATCTCTTTTCCCGAAAGCTTTTATAAATAAACACAAATTGGTTTACAAACGTCGACAATAAATATTCTAAGGGTCAAATAAGATATTAAACCAGCAAAAACTTCATCTTTGTACATTACTTCAAATATATTTGGTTTCTTGTGCATCTTCGACCAATTGGACTCAAAATTTGGCAAATGATCTTTAAAAATAACTTCCCTCTACTGCAAAAGAATCATTGACAATTCTGGAAATACAAATATTCATAAAAATCATTCTTTCGGAAAGATGAGGTACTTCAGCACAAATTTATATTCAATTGCAACAGCAAGTGTTAAATCTCCCTGGTCTCCTGGTGAAGGATATCTGATGTAAACAGTAAAACCTTGAGGACTCACATCATGGTGGCTTGTTACTCCTGTTACTGTCCAGCATCCACCTATACATTCCAAACTTGTTGAGATTCCTGGTGTCTTTTTCAAATTTAAAGAGGATAAATCAATTCTTTGGAAGATTCCATTGCCAAAAAACTGACTCCAGTTTGCAGCTTCTCCGCTAGCAAATAGTCGGGGAGATGTATAAAGAATATCTGAAGCTACGAGAGTTAATAAACAGAACAATGCGACTGAAGCTTTGATTATCATTAATGAATTTTGAATTTGACAGTTATTATTATCCTGTTACTTTAAACGATAAATATTTTTTTTAAAAAAAAGTCTATTTCTTCAATTTTGTAGTCAGATGCACACGGGTCTAACCAAGTTCTAGGATCAACAATACTTACATATTTGTTCAATAGAGTACAATAGTACTATATAACGCGTGATCATCAATCACGACGGGAAGTATAGGTATTAATTTAAAAGATTTATACAATAATTCCTGGCAATGGTTATGAGGTACACATCTGTTAATACTTTCTGTTTTCAAGCTTATAAATTTTGAATGCCCCAAACAAGGCTTAATTGCAGTCACCACTTAAATTGCTTCTCGGAAAGAACGATTCATCCTTTTAAGATAAGCTTACATTTTTTTTATTATTATTGAATTTAAACTATTAGTGAATGCAGTTCAGATTTTGGATATTTTAAAAGGAAAATTACATTAAAAAATGAAATAATTCTGTCTTTTAATGTATATTCAGCTAAGCATCCAAGTATATCAAAGTCAATTTTAACAGGTCCTATAAATTGAATAGATTCACTCCATCTATAATTGTACTGTTAAAATATATTGATGGATTTGCAGCTAACTGGACAATATTTTCTGTTTTTTAGTTGAGTAATTTTATTTGTTTTTACTCTTAAATCTACAATTCAAACTATTAAATTCAAAAGATCATTCTAATTGATCAATTATTGGCTGTGTAATGAATTTCATATTTAACACTATTTAGCAGGAAATAGCAAATACATAATCAAATAAAGTAGCTTATAAATCCAACTAGAAATCCAATAAATCCCAATTTTGGAATGAGATAATATGTTGCTCGATTCATTGCAATTGATTGACAATAACTAAAAAGGCTTTTAGCTGGTACGGATCCGATTTTTGATTGTCTCACTGCCGCAAATGAACCAACTGCGACTCCTATACAGCAAAATCCCATCAGACAAAGGAGAATCAGTATGCATGGTATAATACTTAATCCTATTAAAGCTCCAAACCCTCCATCTTTTAAAGCTTCGAGCAATGGTTAAAAATCTATATCTCCAATAATTTATTGTATTGCTTGAGGAGAGCTTGCCAGTGATTCGAAGAGAGACGAATTTTGTATTTGATTCATTTGATTTCCGACAGTTTATTGTACAGCTTAAATCATTGGTTCTACATCTAAATTTCCGACAGTTTATTGCACTGTTTAAATAGTGCTCGAGGTAGATTCAAAGAGTGATGAATTTTGTATTTGATCCATTTGATTTCCAACAGCTTATTTGACTGTTTAATGAGAATTTGTTAGCCATTCGAAAAGAGACGAATTTTGTAAGATATCCATATGATTAATAATTATACCTTAATTAATTCTTTTTCAATATAACTCAAGATAATACATTTTAATTCTCTGCTATTGAAGAGTTTTTATCCCTTAAATACAATATATATATCCATCTCAAATCCAAAAAAGGAGTGCTAATGTAAAACTCTAAAAATTTAACCAACCAACGAAGAGTGGATAGAACCTTTTTTAATTTCGAAAATATTAATTGTTGGTATGGACCTAATGCTGATAACTCATAGAATCATAGAAATCAATCAGCCTGAATTATAAAATAACCTATTCTAAGCTACTATTTTTTGTTTCATGATCTTTCTTGTAAAACTGTCAAAATTAGGTCACTCAATCCCAATAATTCAACTGATGGAAAAATAGGGGCCAATTTTTAGCATTGGGCTATCATTATGCTGCTGCCAGGCCTGAGATTCTTTCAATTTATCTTTTCCTACTATCAAATGCTGCAATATTAAAAATCAAATCGGCTTCTAGTAAACCAAAGCATTTCATGTGATCAATTGCTATCCATTGGCAGAGAGTTGTTTCCAAAATATATTTTCCTACATTCGGAAAAGCATTCTTTTGCGAATTTCGAGATTATTGCCAAAAGTAAAGACTGTGTCTTATGTTTAATTTTTCTGTATTTTTGATCAATTAGATGATGAAAACACAATTTAGATTTGTTGAGTTCGTTAGTTAACAAAACAAGTAGTCATAGAACAGTTATCAAATGCGCATCGTTGTTTGCATAATCTGGAAATTAATGTTCATGTGAATGGTTTCACCTGAAGCAAGAGTAAGATTTAGTTGCAAATTTGAAGAGTTAACTAACTATGGTTATTTTTGATTGTAAAGTTTCATGGAATAGAGTCGCTTCCTGAAAAGAGAAGGGAGATTACATTATTTTGGTGAACCAAAGATAACAAAATTATTTATTAATATTAGGTCAATTAAAGTTAATTAAATATTACTGAGGTTATCTAAGGATAAAAACAATACAATTTAAATGCTATTAAAATTAGGACATCCGATTCACAACATTTCAAATAGTATCAACGTAACATCTTTTCGAGCATATCTCCAAGTTTCAGGATATCGCCAATGTTTAAACCCATCTATAGGAGTTCTTTCCTTGTAAGTTTTGTAAGTTGCCAACAGTTGATGATTTTATTATTTTTTAAAATATTGCACACTTATTTTGCTCTTTCATTTTCAAGGAATGCTTTTTCAAATTGTGATTCCTCCTTTGGTATTTATTTTATCATTTGCTTGTGATTACTTTTTATTTTCGATTTCGGATGATCACACTTAATGCAATGGAGTTAAAAGAATCCAGGTGTTCGGTATATGAAGCTTTATGTATTTTTATTGCAAGCACAACAAGGTGTACCGCTGAATTATTATTTTTATTTTTTTGAACTAATTAAACGATCGCGTCTGTATGAAGGTGGTTTGCCAAACATGTGATACTAATAAATAAGTATAACTAAATACAATCTTGTAAATAAACAAGAAATTATGACTCTTTCATAAATTAAATTTTGATATAATACCAAAATTAATAAATATGAATATGGAGTCTTAAATTTTAAACAACAACTCAAAGATGAATAAAAAATTTCTAATATTCAGGATAGTGATAGTATTGGGCGTAATGTTTGATATCTCACAGAATCTCATTAATTAATCAAATTTAGTTATGCTAACTCATTCCAAACTACCAATTTCTTATGTACTGGCATATTGTAATAAAATATATGAATTACGTATAAAAATCTAATATGCCAATGATAATCAGCCATAAAAGATAGAATAAAAACGCAAACCATTATTTATTCTTCTTTATTTAACCGATTTTGTTGCCCACATTCTACCAGTTGCATTGTTCGAACATCTTCAGTTCATTGATATTTGATATCCACTCCAAGGTTGAGTTTCATTATGGTCCTCTTTTAAAAGACTTGCTTCTTGATATTGACTACTTTGCACCAGTCAAATGCTGGTTTTCTTCTTCTTGATCCCCACATTGTTTTTGGCAATATGCAGATCGGTGGTTCGTGATCATTGAGTTTTAACCTACTCTA
>Ga0302188_10002298_pt1 | contig 14064 bp, 7 predicted proteins | sample II_Bog_E2_1_FD_198783 | JGI IMG/M metagenome (GOLD analysis project Ga0302188, IMG submission 198783) | Peat permafrost microbial communities from Stordalen Mire near Abisko, Sweden - II_Bog_E2_1 | ecosystem: Environmental > Terrestrial > Soil > Wetlands > Peat | place: Sweden: Abisko, Stordalen... | reverse complement strand
ATGATTAGCTCTACGTCTTTGATGATAATTTTATATATTGATTTTAACAAACATTTCGATTAGTTTTTTGAATAATTTAAATATCAAAGGTTTGAACTTTTATCCTCAAAATCATTTCTATGATTGAATTAAAAAGTTCAACATTTTTTTCAGCTTTTAAACCAGAGTATAAGCTCAATCTCTCGGTTAATCGCAATTTTCCTCTTAAACCCCCTCTACTTGACAAACCAAGATAATGACAATATAATCGAACTTAACATGCGAAAAAGAGAACTACTGACTAAATCTGCAAATACTCAAAATTATCTTCGGAAAACATGAACATAAATTTCATGTATGGAATTAATAAGGCTCGGTTCTTTGGATTTCAAAATTGACAACGTGAAAAGAGATATAATCATCCATACCACAGGACAGAAGAGTATATCCAGTTAAAAATTGATATTCTGCTCCTCAAAAAATTATGATAAAAAATATAATTAAAGTGACCTATATCCATTTCAAACATTTATATATGTGCAAATAGTTGTTTTTCCCATTTTAAAAATATCTTTTAAATAAATTTTATTTGATGCAATTATATCTACTATTCTGTAGCCTTTTTTCCTTCGTCCTTGGTCTACACTTACAGTCAACAGATTTTGCAAATACAAATTATCTCTATTTTTAGGAATAATTTACATAAATTAACACGCAAGTGGATTATGTCAGTAGAACATTAAGCCTCAATGACTCACAAAAATTTTAATTTCTCATCGAAAAAGCTAATCAAGTAAAAATGGGGCTAACTGCGTTGCAAAAATGTCTTCAGAAATATGATCTGTTAATTAATCAATAAACTCACTAATGCCCAAGAGTGAGTTCATTTAACAGGACTGAGATTAGGCGATACATCAGTTATATTGAGTAGAAATAATGGGAAATGAATTAGTATATGGGAACTTGTTCAGATTGCAAATTCATTTAAAAAGACATCAATGACATGAGGAACATCACCTTAAGTTATCTCAAGGAAGTGAACAATACACTCGATGGCAAATTTTGTTAGAAACCCGATTTATTAAAATAACAAGCAACGGGGATGGTCAATCTTAATTAAAGCTTTTATAGGAGCAATCTTTAAGCTAAAAATTGGTACTATGGTAGTACAACTCCGAGTGATTATAAGATCTACCTTTTTAAACGAGCAGCAACATATAACCTCACTCGTTGCCCTCTTGAAATCCCTTTTGTTCGTGATGACGAACAAAATTGCTTTAACTGCCCTCAAGGTAGTGTATTTAATCTTGGGAGTCAAACTTGTGATAGTTGCCCCCCGAATAAAATTTTAAATATCGAAGATGGCAGTTGTACCCTTTGTTTAGGGGAGAAAATATTTATTAATGGATCTCTCCATTGTCACCTTTGTATGATATTTGAAGGAGAACTATTTAACTCGAGCGACGGTAATTGCTATAAATGTAAAGTCGGTAGTTATCTGGATTATAGTGCTCGATCGTGCATATTAATTTCATGTAATCATCAATTCCCACGATTTAATCTCCTCACAAAAAAATGCTAGGCCTGTGGTATTTCGTAAATAATAAATCCTGATGATCCAACAGCATGTTTAAAAACTAATTATGTGGGATTATGTTCCCCAAACCATCCTTATTACAATAACAGCTCTTACATGTGCTAACCATGCCCAATAAATACAAAATATAATTTGGCAGCAAATTTATGCAATTGATAATTTAGTTCTGATGCTATATGTGTTATTGAACTATAAATGGATAAGTATGTGATTTATACTTCTTCAACAGTCTTAATCAAGACTTATTTATTAAATATAGAATATTATTATTATTTTTATAAATGCTTTTTTGTAATGGGTCAAAGTTCGAAAGGTCTAAATATTTCATGTAAGTAATTTAGTTTAATCAAAATTTCTTTTTTAAAGTTGAACACTTTCTTAAGTGTGTCTTTGTTTAAATGTCTTTTGGAACTTGGGCGTTTAAACTCTTCATTAATATTGATAATTTTTAAAATGTTTGATGCATTTTAGGAGGCACGCGCAAGTCCTCTTTTTCTTTTTTAAAACTGGACATGGTATCTTTTGCAAGGGGACGAATACATTGAGATACTGATCGAGCGTGATGTATTTTTATAGGATTAATTTTTCGAAGCAGCCCACTCTGGTCGCTTGACCTTTCTTTTAAATCTTTTGAAATTTCCAATTTTTCTTTAGAATGAGTGGGCGAAATATTAGTGGATTTTGTTAGAATTTTGGTCCATTTTAATTAAATACTATATTAATCTGATTTTCGACAGCACAAAATTGGAAAATAGTTGGGTGCTAGCAATGTCATTAATCCTTATTTCTCCTCCATGCTACTGCCAATTGATTTTTTGGGCTAAATTTCATGTAAAGTTCGAATATTGGCTGTTTATTTGATAGTGTTAACCCTTTTATAGGCTTAAAGATATTTAAGAGTCTGTTTGGATTGCTTGTAACTGCTTCTGCTCAAGTCCTATGGGGATAACTAATCTTTAAGTAGTCTAATTGCCTTCTATCTTTTTAAAAAGATTGTATTTTTATAGTTGCAAATCTAACGCATGAATGGTTCAACATTGAAAATATTTAAATCCTAACATTGCAGCTGTTGTTTCTTATCATTGACGATATCTGATATTATTGTCAGCGCCTTGTGTATTTTTTGACTTAATTCTTGGGTCTGGAAAGATTAAAATTTCCATATATTGGGAAGAGGATATCTAATACTGAGAGAGCATAAGACTTGACAATCTGAGAGCTGAACAACTTTGTAATATCCATCTACTGATAATGTACTAAGATATTTTTCTTGAAAAATATCAACATCAGTAATAATATCCCGATGTAAATTATTATCCCACATCACTCTAATTACTTCTTCTTCTTCTTTTAGTTAGCTGGAAAGTGTCATTATTTTAAACTGATTTTTACTCATCTGCTTTTCAATAATTTAACGAATAGGTCTTTGAATGTTTATTGCCAATTTGGAGTATGTATTTTGTCTAAAATAAACTTCAATAATATTGGCAATACTAAAAGTAATTAAATTACCCTTACCGTAAGCGATAACCAAAAGGTGGTGTTCCAAACTATGCGAAAACAACAAATCTCGAGCATAAAAGTTTTTCAATTTCTGCTCATTAGGCGAACAAAGGTTAGTTTGATTGGATGAAAAAAAACCCATACAATGATTAGAGTATAAATTTATGACATGCACGAGTTGTATTTGAAAAGAGTTCTCTTTTCGCTACACTTTACACAAATAAATTTTTTGGTTGAGGCATCCTACTCCAAGGAGAGGATAGTTTTTTGATATTTTGAGAGCAGTTGCCACTGCCTATAGTTTGATCACATGACAGAGTTTGAACGATTAATAATCCCAAATTTTCAGTTCTGGTATATTTTATGCAGTGACCATTATCGTATAGGGCTAAGAAAAATCAAAAAGCACTATTTCCAAGGGATTCTGTTTTTACATTTGTATCAAAGACTTTCGAGGCCCCTCCTCCAGTAAACTTTTTTAATTCCAAACGTAGATAGACCCTTCTTTGCCAACAGTAATTATAAATTTGTTTTTGGGATCATGGCGAATGTGTAAAACCTAATCGGAATGATAATCGCCAATCTGTATTCTCCATTTCTAATTGAGTTCATCCGATAGGCAAGCTAAGTTTGCTCGAGTCGTTGCAACGAGAAAATCCTCATTTAATCGCTAAATGACAACTATTTCCTCTCCACCTCCGCAAATTTATACTATGCGTATTAAGCGACCATCAGTTAGATTATACACTCGGCAATTAAGAGCTGTAAAAATGAAAAGTTCATAACGCGGAAAATGCAAGTTATAAAATTTACGAATACCATAGACCTCACATTATGGTGTTTTTTGCGTTAGCTGCTCAATACACATGAGATTGAGCCGAGAATCTGAAAAGATGAGACTACGGCCGATGCACTAAATTTGGTTAAGACAATTAGCGACTCGAATAACTTGTTGACAGCGGCAGCTTGTAAGATTCCAAACTCGCAAACTGCCTCGATCATCGCCTGTTACTACCAACCCTCCTTATATATCAGAGATACAAGTAATTATGGTTTCGTGTCCCTCTAGATTTTTGATCAGACTTAAGTCAAGACTTTTGGAATCAATGGTATATACAGGGAGCTCGTTGCTGCCCATGAGAAGAATTGTTTGGGTAGTACGATTATAATGTATTTTCTGAGCACCTGTATGATTTAGCTTGAGACGTGAGGCTCGTTTCATTCCATCATTGTGGTAAACATAAATCCATTTATGGTTATCGATGGTATAGGACACCACCAGACACCTAACATGAGTGATCTCCTTCACGTCATTTATACTAGTCGATCCGGATTCTCCAAAACTAAAATGAGTTTATTCTCTTTTTAAGTCCCAAAAATGTACAGTTTCTATTGTTGTCGTGGCCCATTAGTCCAATAAAGGCAGATAGTATATGGAATGGCCTACAGTTTTTTTAACTAATTTCTCGGTTTGAAAATTGTCTTAATAGTCCCAAAAAGCCATTCCGATATGTGAAATAATGCAACCTATACGCTGCTGCCGATCGCTAAATGCCATTGACAAAATAGCCATATTCTTATCAAAAAGGCGAAAACAGTTGGGATGGATTATGCGAGTTTAATTGAGGGACATATTGAAAATTGTGATATGAGAGGCAAGTCTCCCTAAAGTGATAATCTCTCTTCGCAGAGTATTGTAAAAGAAAATATATAGAGGTTTCGAAGGGTCTACTTTTTTCTCCTTTTTCTTTACGCTTTGAGATATTTTAGGCGCTTCATCGCTTTCGTGATGTGTAATATACGGAGGATGCACATCCATATCTCGAATCAATAGAGCGTTTGGACAATTTTTTTACATAGCTATCTGTTTTCTTTTCACAATTGTTTCATCGTCTTGCTTGGATATAGCTTCACACAAATAGGATGTAAAGTCTTTGATGGTAATTTCAGTTTCTGATTTTGTTTGTCTTACAATAGCTTGAAATAAATCAATGAGACTTATGATAAAAAACAGAGTTTCATCAGGGCAGTGAGGAATAAAGCAAGCAAAATGTCTAACAAAGCTATAACAAGTAAGGATCTATCCTTTTAGTTTTTCCTCAAGTTCCTCAATAGTAAATTTGTCAAAGTAATTGATAAAAAAAGAAGTATCGTATTTTTGAAGTAAGTCACCATGAGATTGTGAGTAGGCTAGAATATTTTCGATTGCAGTTTGAGTGTGAATGAAATCAATCTTGTTATCCATACGTTACAAATAGTAACAAATAATATGGAGTATGATGAACAATTAATACGAAAACATTAAATTGTTTGTATAGGGTTAATCTGTTAATGCTATCAAGTTATACTTAAAAATATCAGTTAATTTGCTATTTTTCACAATTTTTCTTGCAACTTAAGCTTTATCTTTTGTTTATACTATTTTAAAGAACAAGGTGCCCATTTTTTGTCTTAAACCTCAAATATCCTTTTGCCACTCTAAGCTTTCCGAGGTAATTTTTTTTCATTCTTGTTCTAATTCTCAGATTTCAAAGTGGCGCATTTCTTACTCATACTGTTGGATTTACTGCTTTTGTGATTACTGCTTCTATCCGTGTGGCAATTGCATGGGCATTTGTTTATATAGGTAAAGTCAAGAATATATTGGTCGCATTCTTTGTATTAGCTGAAATTCACTTGGATATTTTGTTGATCTGTCTCTTCGATTAAAAATAGTAGGTCATTGTCTCCATAATGATATTACTGAGAATAAATGCTATAAGAAAAAGGTTCAAACTAAAGAGGCTTGGTAAGTCTTTCCATTTATAGCAAAAATGATCCCTTGAAGGGCTCGCCTTATTCGTCTTCTAACTAAATGCATGAAAATGTACTTATGAAACTAATTCTTAAGACTTTTGGAGGCTAATGTTTGCTTAATCCTCAGAGGAAATCGACGATTCTTAAAAATTAATGTTCATTTTAATTATAAATTACGACTTTACTCCTCAATAAAATCAATATTGCAAATGATGAATCGGAAATCAAAACAATACCAAATAGATATTACAATTGCAATTGGCAAACTATAATATAATTTGATATTAAAATTGTAATTTCAATGTACAGTCAGAAAGATAGAGGCATGGCTACGAGAGTTGCCCGTTTTAAATTTTTAGATAAGATAAAAGCTTCGCATGCTGATTAAACCAAAGAAAACTTGAATTCTAATGATATTCACCAACACAACCACCACCTGCCTCTAAGCAAAAGCAGTCGAAAAGATCATTCACTTTAAAGAAAAAAACCAGTGAATCTAGGTAACTATCAAATGAAACCCAATTTAAATCAAGACAAACAGCTTGAATCACTGCAGCAAACAGTTAGTTATCAATCACCAGCCATTTGCTTTGATTTAGAGCAAACTGTTCCTGATTGCCGTTAATAAATTTACAAAAACAAGGCAAGCTGCACTTCAAAACTTAACAGTCTTAATTCTTTGTATGAGCTATTGTAAGGACAAAATTCTTCAAAAAAGTATCAATTCCAGTGCGTGAATTTGCAGTAGTAATAGGAAGTGCTTGACCACATAAAAATAATATGGGAAAGCACAAACAAAATGAAGGAAAGAGCCTTTTTCATTGAAGAAGTACTTGCCATTGAAAACTCTCTGAAAAGCATAATTATGAAAATGGCTCGGCCTAAGTTTAACTCGATTGAATAGGCATGCAGTCTCACACTTAAAATTCCCTCTTTTAAGTATAGTCCCCTTGAAAATATGGCTAGCCTTAAAGATTCAAAGGATAACAGTGTGAGTCACTTTAAGCCTGAAATTACTCCCATTGAAAGTCCTGAAAAAGGAATTTAATTGAAAAAAATTCTGTATATGCTGTAGGAAAAACAAAAACAATCAATGCAATTAAAAACAGACAGTTAAAAATAATATCAGCAGGAAAACCTTTCAAGTAACCTGCATTAAGATTTAGGAGAAGACAGATATATTAATAAACGAAATCTTACGCCTGCGTCAGCTAATAATTCCTCTAAAAACGACTCTTCTTTTAATAATTGCTCTTAAAGTGAACTCAGCGGAGTTACTGTTTGCCAGATGGAAAAGATGAATAACAGTCACAGTAATGATAAAATATTTTTAAAAAATATTGTTAAAAGGGCCAAGTCAGGATTGACTGATGCAAACTATAATGAGATGAAGGGCGAACATCATTGTAAAAAAATTGTAAGTGGAGACATTGGCTATGATTCACACGTTAACTCTTTGTCTTCTTTCAATTCTCAGCAAGAAATTTACTTCCAAAATCAACGAGCCACAGCCGAATTTGTTGAGGCAGAGGACGAATCGTAATATAAACACCGGGGACAAACTTTATAAACTGTTTAGGATGATAGTGAATCAAAGCGAGCAGTGCTAAATCAAATCATAAGTATGCTAAACCTCAAATACCACAAAAACATAAAGCTTTAACCTTTCAAAAATTGATATATATTTTTTAATTATTTGAATTGGAAAAAAATTAGAATAATCATGTCACTAGCGAACACATTAGGAAACATTTGACTCGATATATCCCAAAGCAAATTCTTAACCAATCAGTCTCATTAAAAATTTTATGAACAAAAGGTGATTTTATTTGATTTTTTCAGAGTTAAGGACCGAAGGTTAATAAGAAAATTTTGATTTACTTATTGAATTGAGACTCTGTAAAGTGAGTTTTACCAGTACTGATATTTAATTTATACCTTTTTGAATTTAATAATTCTTTTGGATTGCAATTTCTATATATTTAAACATTTAATTATTCAAATTTTCGTTAATTTAGTGAGTGCCAAGGTAAGTTTCTAGGGAAGCAAAGTCCATTTTATGAAAATCCGGATTGTAGCGATACATATAATGATTATAGTCAATTGATGCATGAGCATTTGTGACAATAGCAGTCCACATTATCTTTAAAGTTTCAATACAGTAATATGAAGAGAGACTGTCCTGAGAAAAATGTTCCTCAATATATGTTTTACAGCAAAAATTTGCAAGTTCTATCAGCGAAACAGTTTGATTTTGAATTTAGTAACATCTAAATTGCAGAAGATAGGTTTCAAACTCCTCATCAAAAATTTTATGAAGTATTTATGTGCTGGTGGAGTCGAAGATAGATTTCCAATGCTTATATTTTAACAAGTTTGATTTGCATGTGTCAATAGCATCTTGAACCTGACCCAAGTTAAGCAAAAGTTTGACCTTCCTCAAGTAAATATCTAAAAATTATTTATTAATTCCACATTCTTTAATTTTTGTTTCTGGCATTTTTTCAATCAATTGAACACAAGTACAATAAAGTTCTAAGGCCTATTATATTTTATTGAGGTCATAATGTATCTTAGCGGCATTATAGGCTTTCTACCAGATTAGCCAAATGTTGTTACTGCCCTTTCCGAAAAAGTATATTGCGACCTGCAAGGATTTTAGACTACTTGCCATGCCATCAGCAGCCTTTTTATTCATTAGGTAAAACAAAGCATTTAGATCATAAATTTATATCAAAATCTTTGGATTATTGTGTGCCCAAATCCAAATTCGTTGCATCTGCTCCTTCATTTTTGCCTATACTTATTGGTACTATTTTTTTTTAATGAGCCATTTTAATCCTGCTAAGTCAGAAGCAAAGCTGTAGTACGTTGGTATGTATGCTGTTGAATGATGGCATAGATTAAAATAAGGATCGTTGAATTATGACAAAAATGATAAACCTTCATTTGTCGAGAGGGGCGCATTATGTAAAGCAAGTAAAAAATTAAGTTTAATCTTATGATGATTGGGCATTAATTGAAAAATTGGGGATTACTGGTAGGGTCTATTAGGATGGATGTTGATTAAGTTTAAAAGTGCCTATTTTTGAGTAGGTTCTGCTACGAATTCATCTTTGCCAAAGTCATTTGTGATAAAAGAAAACCATGATTAGCTAAAATGTTGAATGTGATAACATATGGCCTCACTCACAGGGACCAAGTTAATGTTTTGAGGACAAAACTAAAAAAAATTCCAAAATTGAAATTACATATTCTACAACAATTATATGCTCATTTTTACTTTCACTTCACATCGCAGTCCTAACTTTAGCAGCAAAGAGGCAATTACATATTCATTAATTATTGCATTATCCGTGAAATGTATGTTTTTTTCATTCAAGAGTTCTGCCAAATTATTTCTTGAAGTGTCAGGTATTGACTTTGATTTGTTTAGGTATTAAAAAATTAAGGGATAAATCCACATAATAAAGTTTGTCTTGTCTGTATTTTTTTTCATTAACTACGAGTGAATGTTTGTTCGTATATATGTGCCAAGTATTGTTGACATCATTTATGAAATTAAAATGCTGGCAGCTTTGGTCATTTCTATTTTAACAGCATGCTAATAAAGCGCAATCACAAAAGATAAATTCAGTCCAAATGAATTGATAATTTATTCGAGTTCAATGGTGGTGAGAGGATGTGACTATTCCAGAGCTTTCAGAAGAGAAGGAATAATTGTTTCCAGATGATTATTAATTGCCTAAATATCGTAACTATTCTTGATGATTCCATCCTTGATATATCTGCTAAGGTAGTGGCCGTCAATGTAGATTGATTTGTCATCATTAAGAAAGGGCAAAACAGATAGTTATTTAAAGTAAAGCCATGTCTATTAATTTGATTGTAGTTATAAAATTTAGCAATTTTGAAGTGGTACTTTGGCATATTTTTACAGATTGCAAATCTATTTCAAATATTTGTTTTTGTCTATATTTTTGACTGATATTTTAGTTGAAGTTTATGAGGCTTTGCAGAACACCATCAAACATTTATAATTAACTAAGCATGTCATTGGAACAGCAAAAAGAATATTATTACTACTACTATAATTATTATTGTTGACCTTCCTAAAATTATCAATAGCGGTCATGAGATAATTGAAATTGCTGATATTTTGCAAGTATGATTCCTAGCTATCTTTTATGGGGTGTTTTGTCTTCATTTCGTAGCTGTATTAGACTTCTTATTCTTACAAATGATATTATTGTGGATGCTTGTGAAACAGGTGCCAGTTTTAAAATTTATCGACTATTTTAAGCACTTTGGCCTGGCAATGATTCACAAATTTGCTATATATTTAAGCTTTTTATGCATAATTCTTTGCTGTTATCCATTTATATAGCCATCCGTGTTATCTTTCCACTCTGGAAGTGGTAGAAGCTTCCTTAGACGTACCACGACTCTCGCGTATCGGATGTTTATGATGATTAATGACTATTTTCTTTGCATAAGATTGATAGCTTTGTCGTCTTTACTAAAGCAATGATAATCTGTAAATGTTGGAGTTCTCCTCATTTTGACTCAAATATCTCTTGGGAGACAACTGAACAGTCAACTGATTTGTGGTTGATGATTGTGGTTTTGGCGGTGAAGAGGAGAGAGTATGCCTTATTAATACTTTGCTCATGCTGATGTCCTGCTGAGGTTCTGGTTTTAAAAAAGGAGTGGTAGGCTAATCGCTGTTCTCTAATTCCTATCTTCTACTTTTGAGGATTCTTTACAGTTAAGATAGTCGCTAATTGTTGATGTGATCTTTGTTGATTTCTAGTGCATCGGATGGAGATGCCTTCTTCTCAAGGTGGTGTTGATGTTGTATTTCTGCATTTTTGATGATTTGCTATATCTTTATTTCTTTCTATTCTAGTTTGTAACTTTTGGGCTAAGTTTAATTTTTATTTCTTGTTTATTTTAATAAATTTTATGATGCTGACTCAACTGGTTAAAATGTTAGGGGTTTTAAGACCCCTCCATCATTTTATTGAATTTTCTTCTCTTTTTCAACTGCAGTTATTTTATGTTATTGCTTGATTTATTTGCTGCCGAGTGATTTTAATTCAATTTCTCCTTTTTCATCTGTTTTTATATCACTCGCCTTGGATTTATTCACATTTTGTTCTTGTTTTTGGTCCAGCTTGATGACCTGTTCAATAAAAGGAGTTGTTTTGAGATTTACTTTATTTTCTTAGGCAAAAAGTCGTGATTCGAACATTTTAATCTCACTTTTAAGCAAGTGTTCCTTCTTCCGTACTTCCTCTATCAAAATGCTAAATTCTTTGGCAATTCTTCTGTTGCCCATTGATATTTTCCACTCCTTGATTGTGGCACCCTCTTTCCAGCTGATAATCACTTCACCAATTCCATTTTTAACTGGAATAAATGAAAATTTCCCAACTTTAGACAGTTTTATAGTCTCCTTCGGAATACTACTTAACTATTCAATATTGATCAAAGGCAAATGAGGGATAATACTGTAATATCTTAGCTCTTAAAGGTAGCTATCAAGTACAAGTAATCTCTCATGCGAAAAAATACCTGAATTAGACTCCTTATTAATAAGGCAGTATGCAATAAACTCATGAGAGTAGTCTTTATACTTGACATGATTGATATCTTGGCGAAAGGAACGAGTTTTTCGTGGGTTTTTATCTTCAGATAGCATATCATAGTTGATCTTGCTATCATAAAACTTATGGAGTTCAGTTTAATAGTTACTGGTGCTGTTGCGGATAACTTTTTAAGGCTGTAGGGGCAATTATTTTTATTTATTGCTTATGATTTAATCTTTGAAAAAAGGGTGACGATTATCTTCCTCTTTATTTATGAGAGGGGACTGCTTCATTCAATTATTATATTAATAAGTTAATAAATCAGCTAGCTAATTAGTCTGATAATTTAACTCTTAATGATCATTAGTTTTTTTCCATCCTCGTTTCGTTCATCATGCACTTAAATCATCTGTTTGGAAAGTTATCATAATGAGTCCTTCAATTATTATAAAGTTTCATTATAACCATGCAAGGAATAAAAAAAAGACAAGAACGGCTTTATACTGAAGACTCTTAAAATACTTCAAAATAAAAGAAAACTTCCCGTCTGACTACTGTAGCTTCTCTGACTTTCTCGCAAACTTAGGGCACACTTGAAATCAATAGTCTTCTTAAAAACAGAGAATTTTTAATTTCCCCAAGATATAGAGCATCCGAATTCTAACGTTCTATTATTAATCCTCATTTGTAGCCAATCGACTCAAGCTTATCACTTAATCCATAAGTTCGCGAAATCGATATACAATAATTATTGCAAACCATGAAGATGGTCAAATTTTTGGCTGTTAATAATTGGGAACAATAAAGATACATTGCCAAAAAATAGCAATCAAACAATCATCTAACATAAAAGGTACTGCGCTGCTGAATATTTAGATGGAAGAAAAAGAATATAGAGTCGAATCCAATAAACTGAAAATATAAAAAGACAGGGCTTTGCTGCTAAAGAAAAAGCATCAAGCACAGCAAGTGTGGGAGAGAAAAGGACATATTTTAAACAAGGACATTTTTGAAATGAACTTGTCTATTGCAGAAATGCAGAAAAAGTTAACTCGAAAAAAGAACAGCCAAACAATCATGGCAATAAAAAATAAGAAAATACAGGAAACAAATAGCATGGCCAGCAGTCATCATTTTACATCTAAAATGCGTATCCCTATCGATAATGCTGATTATAAATAGTATAGATTAGAAGTTCCAAGTCATAGGCATCTAGAGAACTCACTTAAATTTCCATTTTTTGGACCGACTCCTAAAATGGATTGCAATAAAATAAAATAAATCAAAATATCTGAAAACGAAAATAAAAAATAAGGCCTTAAAGAAAATGTGAAATAATTAGATAAACAGTACAGTTACCATTTAAACGAAGCCAAGGACAGTAGAAGTTCACAAAACAAAATTCGAGATTCAATTACAAGCAATAAATGGAAGAATAACGATAATGAGGATTAAGAGTTAGTTTAACTGCTTTCAAACAGCATCAAGAAAGTTTAAAGCTAAAACAGCATGAACTGCAAACCATATCAACTAAATAAATAAAAGGAGCAGAATTAAAAATATCAAAATGTTAGGGAGGAACAAATTATAACCTTCATTGATGATAATAGTTCTGTTGTCAACATCACTTACGAAAGTTAGGACAAAAAACATTCCAAAAGCTAGGATTCCAAGGAAGATATCGATCCCATTAAATAAATCATAAAAAGGAAAGAGTCAGCAGTCATCAACCAGTCCCCAGTTAAGATAGATGTAGAAATAAGTAATAGCAAAGTTAGCAGCTAAAAAAGTGATCACTCAAAGACTGGTGCTCTATTTAGCAAATTTTAGTCATCCCTTCAATAAAACTTTTCTCAGATTGATGAGGAATCAGAGGAACTGGCTTCTCTAAAAAACACTCCCCTTTAAGAAAGAGTAAACAGCAATAGCCAAAGGTCATCGAGTATTTAGCCTCCTAAAAATTCTAAACTACGAAATACTGAGAACTTTATGTCTTTATCCCCCGCAGAATTACCACTAAAAAATCCTCCTAATTTGTTAGAAGTGGATGATCTATCAGAATCAGTGCAAATGTAATACAGTGCAATGTCAAAATAACGAAAATAATAAGGCAAATATTCACAAACTGAGTTTATCGTTCCCCAAAGCACTGGCGAATCGGAGTAGGATATATTGGATAGCATTAATTTACTCAATTAGAGCAAAATATCGAGGGAAAAAGCTAAATAAATGAATAATGCCTCATCATTATCTTGGAGTATTCCCAATAAAAGAGAGGGAGAACAAATTACGATAAAATAAGATGATGAAGCGGAAATAGAACCATTCACAACATCGACTCGAATCCTAAGCAAAACTTCCGGTAGCGCCATTCAGCAGAGCATCGTTAGAAATAGAAGCATTACCGCCATGAATAGATTTACTGTCAAAAACATCAATGATAAGTTATCTTTGCCTATAGAATAGGTCTAAGATGAATAAGATGAGAAATTCCAATCAAATTGATTCACTAATTTTATTGATTATATATCCAAGTGATGCTTGATTTCATAGGGGTTGGGGTTGGGGTTGGGGTTGGGGTTGGGGTTGGGGTTGGGG
>Ga0302188_10002294_pt1 | contig 14076 bp, 10 predicted proteins | sample II_Bog_E2_1_FD_198783 | JGI IMG/M metagenome (GOLD analysis project Ga0302188, IMG submission 198783) | Peat permafrost microbial communities from Stordalen Mire near Abisko, Sweden - II_Bog_E2_1 | ecosystem: Environmental > Terrestrial > Soil > Wetlands > Peat | place: Sweden: Abisko... | reverse complement strand
GGCCGAATTTGATTTCAACAAAAAAAACAACACGCCTAACAAGTATTATGTTGGCCCAATGGTTGATTTAGAGCGAGACAGAGATATGCCATTTGAATGGGAGCCAATAAAATCAAGCAAATATACAATTTGCTGCGTGATGGGAACTTTAGCAGATTTCTATTATCCGGAAATAGATAGATTCTATAACCTGCTCATCGAGGCAATAAAAACGAGGAGTGATATTATGCTAATTTTGGTAGCGCCAGGAAACAACAGTTCGTTGAATATCGGGGATGCGAAGAACATATTTTTATATTCGAAGGTTCCCTTATCTAAAGTTCTTGAGAAATGTGATTTATTTATAAATCATGCGGGCTTTAATTCGGTAAAAGAGTCTATTTTAAAAGCCGTTCCGTTATTATTATTGCCATTGAGTCATCAGAATGACCAAAGGGGCGTAGCGGCAAGATGCGTCTTTCACGGAATAGCCAAAAGACAAAATATCAGGAAAACTTCTGCTCTAGCATTGTTAAATGACATTGATGAGCTTTTGGTGAATAAGTCTTATAAGGATAATATTATCCGCTGGAAAGGTGTTTTTATGGCATCGGAATGGGAAAAAGAAGCCTTATTGACCTTTATAAAATCAAGAATTAGGTAACAATTGCACCCTTCTCATATTTAATTTAAACCAAAAAATGTATTAAAATAAGTTTATAATTGCATATCGTACTGAATAATAAGAGGGATTGTCAAACTACTTCCTAATTATCATTCTTTACAACTATAGCTGATCAAAAACCTAAGCATGTTAGTTGAAAAAAAGATCCTACGCAATTCCGCTTCTATTACACCTTTGCTAACTATCAATTGGGGTTTGTCGCCGTTATTAAATATTTTCATCAAATTAGAATCTCATAATCTGACCGGCAGTATTAAAGACCGGGCCGCTTTTTATATTATTCCATATTTGAAAGATAACGGAATAATCAATGAGCACACTGAAATTATTGAAAGTTCATCAGGGAATTTTGCAATTTCCCTATCCTGTGCCTGTAACTACTATAATCTCAGATTTACTTGTGTAATTGATCCTAAGATTTTACCGATAAATGAAAAGTTGCTGAAACTACATAAAAATACAAAAATCGTTAAAGTAAACAAATGCGACGAATATGGTGGGTATTTAAAAGCACGGTTAAGAGAGATTGACAAGATCCTCAGTCAAAATGATAATTGCTATTGGGTAAATCAGTATGAAAATCCACTAATTGTAGACGCATACAAAAATACTTTAGGGGAGGAAATCGTTGAGTCCTTCGAACAGATCGACTATGTGTTTATTAGTGTAAGCTCATGCGGTACTATTGCGGGTTTATCTCAAAGAATAAAAGAGAAATTTAATAATGCAAAAGTGATTGCTGTTGATGTGGAAGGTTCTGCAATTAGTCAAGATAATCAAACTAACAGAATTTTATCTGGAATAGAGCCCTTATAGATGATTTTCAGATCGTAAGTGAAATAGACAGCATTAAAATGTGCCGGTTTATTTTATCAGAATACTCAAGTTTAATTGGCGGCTCTTCCGGAGCAGTTCTAGCTGCAATCGATAAATATTTTAATCAATTGCATATCGGTGAGAGAAAGAATGTTTTGGCTATTTTCCCTGACTCAGGTGAAAGATATATAGATACAATTTATGATAACGACTGGGTAACTAAAAATTATGGTAACGTACTTGAACTATAAAGACATTATTGATTTAGGATTTAACTGGTGTAAATGCATTAATGTAATTAAAAACACCTGTTTTTTACTGGCCGACAATAATTATGATCAGCCTATTAAGCCGTATTTACACTTTAATAACACATCCAATCGCATCATTGCAATGCCCGCCTTTGTAGGCGGCGAATCGGCATGTGCCGGCATTAAATGGATCGCCAGTTTTCCTGACAACGTCAAAAACTCAAAGCCAAGGGCAAATAGTATAACTATATTGAACAGTGTTAATACGGGCGAGCCCTATTGTATAATTAATACCTCTTTAATCAGCATTATTCGTACCGTGGCAGTTAGTGGACTTATGATTCAGTCTTTCCTGGATCGATTCGACAAATGTAAAGTGAATATTGGTATAATCGGACTGGGGCCAATTGGGCAGTATCATATAAAAATGGTTCAAGAAATGTTTCAAGATGTTATCAATGAAATTAATGTTTTTGACTTAGATAATACCAAAACGGTTAAAACCAGTGGTAAAATTAATTATTGCCAAAAATGGGAGGATGTTTATAACGATTCTGATATTTTAATAACTTGTACGGTTTCTACCTTTCGATACATTGACATTAAACCCAAATCAGGTTCATTACATTTGAACATATCGCTGAGAGACTATAAAGAAAATATGTATGAGTATTTCAAGGAGACAATTATTGTAGATGATTGGGATGAAGTTTGCCGTAAAAATACGGATATTGAAATGTTTAGTATCAAAAATGGATTAAAAAAGAGCAGTACATTTTCTATTCTTGAAATAGTATGTGAGGAAAAGCTGAAATCTTTTGATGACACAAAGCCAATTTTTTTCAATCCCATGGGTATGGCTGTATTTGACATAGCAATGGCCAATTACTATTACTTTCTATCTATAGAAATGGAAAAGGGGTTAATACTTGAATAATAAAGTATCGGATTTACGCAAGTTTTGATAAGAATTTACTATACTAGTTTTACGGAACAGCTACCGCTAAAGGCATTTAACGACTATTTATCTTTACTTCCTATAGATCAAATAGTTAGAAACAATCGCTTTGTTCGTTGGCAAGATAAATATTTGCATTTATTCGGCAAACTGTTGTTAATTGAAGGAATAAAATGTTTTGACCTTGGACATGAGGAATTAAGTAATGTGGAATATAACAAAAATAACAGGCCATTTTTCAAACATGGGAAAATCGATTTTAACATCTCCCATTCAGGGAATTATGCCATATGTGCGGTTTGTGACAATTCAAAAATAGGCGTAGATATCCAGGAAATTAAACCGCTCAATTTCGATGAATTTAACGAAGTTTTTACACCCGCGGAGTGGAGTAATATAGAGAGTTCTCCTAATCCACTGGCACAGTTTTATTCTTTGTGGGCGCGAAAAGAAAGTATTATTAAAGCTGATGGTCGCGGTTTATCATTACCGCTAAATCATATTGAGGTTATTCATGACGTGACGGAATATGACAATGAAGTTTGGCATTTGCAAAATTTTTTTATACATGACGCTTACAGTGCCTGTTTAGCATCTAGTATTGGCAATATCAATATGAGGATGTTTGAGGTTGATTTTTTTTAAAATGACCATCAAACTTTGAATCATTAGTATCTGAAGCGATATGAAGCATCTGAAATTTATTATATTCATTGATATAACACTTAAACTATAATTAATTTGAAGCGACCTCAACTCTTTCTTATACATTTTGCAGGAGGTAATCATATGTCTTACAATTTCTTGATCCCTTTTTTGAAAGATTTTGACGTAGTACCTTTGGAATTACCAGGAAGAGGAAGAAGATTTAATGAGAAATTATTAAATGATTTTAATTTAGCTTCTGAAGATATTTATACCCTGCTTCGAAATAAACTTGTTACCGATAATTTCTTTATCTACGGCCACAGTATGGGCGCTTTGATAGGATTGAGGGTTTCAAAGATGCTGGAGAACGATGGCATTTCTCCCAAATGCCTATTGGTTAGCGGAAATGCGGGGCCATCAATAAAAGTCAATAAAAAAATACATACCCTTTCAAGAACGGATTTTTTTTATGAGTTGGCGGCCCTTGGCGGTACTTCAAATGCAGTATTAGAAAACACAGAATTTATGAATTTTTTTGAGCCTATTTTAAGAGCTGATTTTAAAATGATTGAAGAAAGATCGCCTTTAATGGAACAACCTATTTTGACACCAATATGTGCAATTATGGGGGGTAAAGAAGAACAAGTTGAAAATATTTTCAACTGGAATAAATTTACTTATACCCGCTTTGAATATAAAGTGTTGGAAGGCGGACATTTTTTTATAAAAGATTATCCTTCTGATCTGGCCGAAATAATTAAAAGCTTTTATTACAGATCGGTTAATATCTTTAAAAATGCAAAATAGGGAACTCTTTTGAGCCTATTTTTTCAATTAAATAGCCTTCATTAAATGAGAATAGCAGATAATTGATCATTTACAGCCCGATTTCTTCTACTCAATGAATGTTTACAGTATATTTGGTACATTGCAGAATTGTAGTGCAGCTATGAAAATACTTGTAATTATACATCCTGCCGTTGGGCCGCTAAATAGCTCTTTTTATTTAATTAAGTTATTAAAAAAAAGCAACCATGAACTCTTGTATCTTATACCCCAATCAAATCAGAATTTAAAGGAAATTGTTAACAATCAGGGCTTTGAAGTTGTTTTTTTTAATCCAGTAAACGATATAAATGAAGGCTTTGTAAGCACATTAGTAAATGAATATGGTCTCAATGGCATCATTTTAGACGGAGATCAATTAAATTTTGCGATTCTATTTAGCAAACATGCAATAGGAAAGGTGTTTATTAATAACTGTGTCCAAACAGACAAGGAACGTCGGATTCCGCCGTATTATTCTCTTCTAATACCAAGGGATACGATACTGTCATATATCCAAATTGAAATTTCCTGGTTTAGATGTTTTGCGAATAAAAAGTTAAATTATTGGCGGGATATAATAAAAACGAATAATAAGGACGATTTTTATCATAGAAAGCTTTCTAAGTCGGTCGGATTTCCATTAAAAAGATATGCTAAGTACGATAGAGCATGGTTATACAGTTTATCAATCTATCCTGAGTTTTTTTTATACCCTATAGAGTTTGATTTTCCTAGAAACCTTAACCGTAAAAACCAGTTTTTCATCGGCCCTATGATTGATATAGATAGAAAGGAAATAGGGTTTAAATGGAGTGATATTAAGAATACCAATCCTATAATTTATTGTGCTCTAGGTACACTTGCCCACATATACTTTGATAATTATATTTCTTTCTTGAAAAAGATAATGCATGTCCTTGAAAACCGGCCAGATATTAATCTAATTATTTCTATTGGCTCACATTGTGACCCAGAAGCGATAAAATCCTCCAAATCGAACATCTATGTGTATCGTAATGTACCACAAATTGAAATCTTAAAAAAAGCTTCAATGATGATTACCCATGGGGGCTTAAACTCAATAAAAGAATGTATACACTTCTGTATTCCTATGTTGATTTATCCTTTAAACTCATACAATGATCAGAAAGGAAATGCAGCGAGGGTTACCTATCATAAATTAGGAAAAATGGGGAATATCAGGAAAGATTCTTTACTAAAAATCGCGAGTGACATTGATGACGTTTATACAAATAAAATATATCGGGAAAATACATGTAAAATGCAAGCAATATTTATGGAATATAAGAGAAATGAAGAGTTGGTACTACTCAAATTAGAGAGCTATTTAAAACCAGAAAACGGCATGAGGTAACATCTATTTAAGATTAAGATACTTCACAATGTCAGTTAACTAATTTATCAGCCGTATAATATACTAAAATTGCCAGTAAATAATTTAGGGATTCGAAATACCAAGGGTTGAATCACCGTTAATAAAATTATTGATCGGTGCAATATACCTTCATACTAATCCTTTCTAACACTCATGACAGGACACTACCTACAGTTAATTGACCCCACCTTCTATTTATTAATGTCCTGCATTTGTTATGTTCAATAATAGAGTTTAAAACCTATGTATAAAAACGTTCACAGTTTAATTTACCGATTATATACAGAAACATCGCAATGTTGCAGCTCGTTTCGAGAAATCTCCTCATTAAAGTTGACAACTATTTTTGCATATAATTTTACATTTCAAATTGTCGCTTTACGATTCCATTTGAAATGTTGTCTTAATCATACTAAAAATGAGTACATTGTATCGCATATTGTTTTAATACGCCGTTAATAAAAGTTAAAATCATTACTATAAATTTAAAAAACACAATAAAAATCTGATATTTACTTTCAGTAATAGTTTGTTATCACTTATGGAATACAAGAAAATAAATAACCTTTTAGGCTGGCTTTGTTTTGTAATAGCCTCAATTACTTACATCCTCACGTTAGAACCTTCCGTAAGCTTTTGGGACTGCGGCGAGTTTATCAGCTGCGCCTACCGTTTACAGGTGGCCCATCAACCCGGTTATCCGCTGTTTGCTATGCTGGGTAAAATGTTCTCATTACTCTCCATGGGCGATACCGCTAAAGTGCCTTACTATACCAATATGGGTTCTGCAATTGCGAGCGGTGCAACCATTATGTTTTTGTTTTGGACAATTACCGCACTGGCTAAAAAGTTATTGACAGTTAAACCCGGCGAAGCCGAAGATAATGCCCGTGTTTATTTAATAATGGGCGCAGGCTTGGTTGGCGCGCTGGCATTTACCTTTACCGATACCTTTTGGTTCTCGGCTGTTGAAACCATTGTATTTGCTTTATCATCACTTTGTACAGCTATAGTTTTTTGGGCCATATTAAAATGGGATGCCCATGCTGATGAGCCCGGTGCCGACCGTTGGATAGTTTTTATAGCTTATGTTATAGGCCTTTCAATAGGTATCCACCTGTTAAATTTGCTAACCATTCCGGCTATTGCCTTTGTATATTATTTCCGCCGCAGTAAAAATGTAAATATTGGCAGCGCCATAGGCGCATTTTTGCTTGGACTTGTTGTATTGGCATTCGTACAATACGGCATTCGTGGTTTTACCATTGAAATTGCCGCATATTTTGATCTTTTCTTTGTAAACTCATTGGGTATGGGTTTTTGGAGTGGTGCATTTGTGTGGTTTTTATTACTTGTTGCCATATTGGTAGGCGGTATATGGTACAGCATAAAAAACAAAAAACCTTTAATGAACCTGGCATTTTTATGTGTAGCTTTTATTTACTTCGGTTACAGTTCATTTGCTTACATACCAATCCGAGCTTCTGCTAATCCCGATTTAGATAACTGGCACCCAGATAACGCCTTTGACCTTTATGGTTACTTAAATCGTATTCAGTACGGAGAGCCACCATTATTATTCGGTCAATATTTTGATGCCAAGGTTACCGACCAAACGGAAGGCAGCACGCTTTACCGCAAGGGCGAAACCAAATACGAGGTATCAGGCAAAAAACCAGTTTATACTTATGATCATACCACCTTCCTGCCACGCATGTACAGCAGTGAAGGGCAGGATCCGCAGTTTTACCAACAATGGCTGCAAATTCCAAACGGGCAGGCGCCAACATTTGCCGATAACATGAAATGGATGTTCAGCTGGCAGATCTACCAAATGTATGTACGTTACTTTTTATGGAACTTTGTTGGCCGCTACAGCGATGCAGACGGACAGCAAAGCATGACCGCCATTGACGGTAACTGGACCAGCGGAATTCTTGATGGGGGCAGGCATCTTCCAAAAACAGTAATTAATGCCGTTACTTACACTCCGTTATTCGCCCTGCCATTTATCATTGGTTTGTTGGGTGCCATATATCATTTTCAGCGTAAAAAACGCGATGCTCTGGTAGTACTGCTGCTTTTCTTTTTTACAGGAATAGCCATTGTGCTTTATGTTAACCAGCCAAGCATCCAGCCGCGTGAGAGGGATTATTCTTATGTGGGCTCGTTTTACGCCTTTGCCATCTGGATTGGCTTAGGGGTGGTAGCGCTTGCTGAACTTTTCATGTTAAAGCTTAATCCAAAAGTGGCTGCCATTGCCGCTACAGCGCTTTGTTTGCTTGCGGCACCGGTGTTGCTGGCAAAAGAAGAATGGAAGGATCACGACCGTTCAACCAAATGGACCCCGCATGATATGGCTTATAATTACCTTATTTCGTGCCCGCCAAATGCAATTTTATTTACCTATGGCGATAATGATACTTACTCTTTATGGTATGACCAGGAAGTGGAAGGCATCCGCCCGGATGTGCGCATTGTGAACCTGAGCCTGTTTACTGGCGAGTGGTACATCCACCAGATGCAGCATAAGATGAACAGCTCTGCTCCCCTGCCTATTACCATGCCATACAGCAAGTATGAACAGGGCGTGCGCGATGTAATTTATTTTGACGATAAAAAAATACTCGGTTTTGTTGAAGTAAAAGATGTTTTTGATTTTATATCATCCGACGATAAACGCACCCAGGTACAATATCAAAGCGGCGATTTTGGCAATTTCCTGCCTACAAAAAACTTTAAGATCACCATAAATGCTGATGATGTATTAAAAAACCATGTAGTTACGCCTGATCAGAAAGATAAGATAGCACCTGAGATGGATTGGAAATATACTTCAAATTATGTTACCAAAGAAAACCTGGCCATGCTTGATATACTTGCGCATAATAATTGGGTGAGGCCAATTTGCTTTACTACCACTATTGGCCAGGAAAACCTGATCGGTTTGCAGCGTTACCTGTACAAAGAAGGTTTTGTTTACCACTTGATGCCTTTAAAGCCCGATACTACCAGTAAAGATCAGTTAAGTAAGATCAACAGCCTGGTGATGTACGACAACATCATGAACAAATTCAAATTCGGGAATTTTAAAAATGCCCGTTACCTAGATCATGAGTCTACTACCATGTTCTATCCTGTAATGATCACTACTTTTCTTGATCTTACTGCCGGCCTGATCAAGGATGGACATCCGGACCTGGCTTTAAAAGCACTGCATAAATATGATCAGGAATTGCCTGATATTAACACAGGCCTTGACGTTGCCGATCGTAAAATAATAATGGCACAAACCGCTTTTGCCCTTCACGATGTTGTTTTGGCAGATAAATTTGTAACCAGCGTAGATAATTATGTAACCGATCAGCTTGATTATAACTATTACCTGCTGCAAAATAACTCGGGCGATTTAAGTGCACGCGACGTACAATATGGTATATCGTTTATCAGCGGACTGGCTAGTCTTACAGACGAAAATCATCAAACTGTATTAAGCGCCAAGCTGAAGCAACAAATAAATGATTACGAAAGTAAATTTGGCTCGATATTGCAACGTCAACAGCAATGATACAAGTTTATGGCATTATTTTAATTGTTAATTTATTGGGGGGGGACGGGCGATGTAAGTCTATATCTCTATACCTTAGATCTAAGTAAAAAACAGGTTGTCGGATATAATCGTCAAATCCCCCCTATCTATTGACGACAGCCCAAGATCACTTAAGTGGAATAATATCTTAATTTATGGGAGTTTTGCCTGCATTATATAATTATTTGAATACACAGCAAAAATTTGAAACTCATTATTAATGATGCGATAAGCAAGTGGTGAAGCGGAGCGATTGCATTAGATATGAGAATCATCTTTAAAAATCTTTTGAAAGTAAAAGGGGTTAAACAGTCCGTCACTTAAAAAACTTAATTATAATTCATAATCTGGTAATTCTTTTGCAAAGCTAAAAGTTACTGTTTCGCTTTTTTCTCAATATAACTTGGTATTCCTTATGGATCAATTCTAAACTATCAAAATAGATACTAATGAAAGCATCAATTGCCAGTTTGGGTTGCTGTCGAATAATTTCCTCATTATTAAAAACCTTTCCTTTATCGAGAAAAGTTTCATCGTCCCATAAATAATCGTCAAATATTAAGATTCCTCCGATTTTTAACGATGTAAAGGAAAGAATTGCATCTGCGATAACATCCGGAGCAGAGTGCCCTCCATCGATATAAATTACGTCGAAACATGGCACCAAGAAACTTTTGTCTCTTAACGCAATTTGTGAATTGTTTGTAACCAATCTAACTTTTGGTGCAAATTTTGATATATTTAAATAAAAACTTTCGCAAAAGAAATGATCAAGACATGTAATCTCCGCAGTTTCGTGAGTCAAAATGTTTTCTAAAAACCAAATAGTAGATCTACCCTCATACGAACCAATTTCTAGAATTTTTGTATTTGGCGAATTAACATATCTACCTAAAACCGTTTTCCAGGTTTCTTCATTAACAGTTACATAATCTTGAGTGAATTTATAAGCCATAGTTTATTTTTTATTGTCTTGAAGATAGTCTAATTTTGGAAATTTAATAATATATTTTCGATTTTTTATTTCCCTACTTCGAGGCCGAAATGCGACTACTACTTATAATAAAAATGCTCTTTGCGAGTAAATAGCCCTACCGCCAACTTTGCAACTATACTTGATATATATATTAGGTTTAAACTAATTATTCATTAAGAGTCATTGCTTTCATAAAACAAAGGCGTTTATTTGTAAATAACCGATACCTTTGATATTAGTTATTCTTCCAAGATAAATTAAATGGCCCAAAAAAAACCGCTACCATTAATTTCATGCGTTTGCATTACTAAAAATCGTCCTGACTTTTTATATAAAGCGATTGTCAATTTCAAAAACCAATCTTTTTCGAATAAAGAGTTGATAGTTGTCTTTGAGCATCTTGATCTCACTACCCGAAGAATTGTTACGGAGATAAATGACACCACCATAATCCCTTTGATAGTTAATAGCTTTAAGGAACTAACTTTAGGTGCGCTGAGGAATTTGGGTATAGAAAGTGCTAACGGAGACTATATATGTCAATGGGACGATGATGACTGGTATCATGCCGATCGACTTAAATTACAATATGAAGCAGCTATTAAATCCGGTCTAAAGGGTTCCATTTTAACAAGATGGATAATATACAATAATATCACAAAAAAAACTTACGTATCTGAATCGGGTTTGAAGGAAGGAACTATTTTGTGCGAAAAAGAAATTATGATTAATAATCCATATCCCAATAAAAGAATATGTGAAGATACTGAGGTTGTTTTCCACCTTTTTGATAGTGGGTTTCTTAGTCCAATAAACGATTCTCATAAATTATATATTTATGTCATCCACGGTCAAAATACGTGGGATACCCCACATTTTGATGAAATGATCAGTTTCGCCACCCCCCTTCCGGCGACGTCATCAAATCAAATACAACTAGTGCTGGATAAAAAACATCCTTTAAAAACAGATTCTTTAATAATTGACGATTTGATAATTGAATAACTAATCCGTAGAAATAGGGATTACTTTTTTCTAAATGTAAAGTATATGAATGTAAAATCTAACCCTTCCCAATTAATTGTCTTTTGATCGCATTCTAAATTAACGTTCCCAACAAGCTCAAGGCCATATTCCTTAGCAATTTCAATTACTTCAAGGATTTCCTTCTTAGAAAAAACTTTAATAGGAACTCCGTAGGCCTTTTTATCGAAAGTCTCAACTGGATCTACCCAATAGTCAGTTGATATGATCAAAAGTCCAGATTGCTGAAGGATGCGTTGCATTTCACTAAAAAAAGAATTAATGCAGACACCATGTTCAATTACACTTAAACATGTTATAACTTTAAATGTATTGTCACTAAAATCTGTTCTAGTGATATCACCAGGTATATAAGTAATGTTATCTTCGCATTCCTGTTTTGTAAATGCTAAGTTCAGGCAATATAATTTCTTAAAGCCGAAACTAGAAAGATGTTTTAATATCACTGAATAAAATTCCCCCCCCGCATCAAGAATGTAATTTTCGTCAGTTAACAACGGCTCATTTTTTAAAATGTCTAATGCAGCTAACGTATCCCAATTTTTTGGCGGATCTTCATGCTGTTCTAAATTTAATGCTCTCAGGGAATTTATAGCGTTTAAATACTGTTTTTTATTTTTAAGTGTGTCACAGTAAACAAGTTCGGAGGAATTAAGTTCGGGAATTAAATTCTTAGTCATCGGATCGATTTTTTTCATTTCAAAGAACTGAAATTAGCAATTTAAAATTAATTTTAAAAGGTTAGTAGATATTTCTTGAAAAATTTCGAAAACTAATAAAATTAACTTTTAATAGCGAATGAAATTTTACCCAACTGTTAAATCATTGATCTTCATAAATAGAGATGGAAAGTATTTTTTTGAGAAGGTGATTGGCTATTTGCGTAGAATTGATAGTGTACCGAGTTACAATAAATATTGATGAGAAAGGTAATAGATATTAGATGGGGCTGAGAGTAGAGATAAGTTTCATATTTTCGTTGACCTTTTTCATCATGAGATTGGGGCGGCGGTCCGGAAGCTTTTGAGAAGCGTAAGGTCTGCCCATTACTGGCAAATAAATGTAAGGATGTTGGAAACTCTGTAGAGTTTTCAACATCCTTACATTTATAATTATAATAACAATATTATATTTTTGGTTTAACCTGTTTTCTATAATTTGGAAGTTTCCAAAAAAGGAAGGAGGTTAAGGCTGATAGAATAAAGATTAACAAGGTTCTTAAAAGCCGATCGGCAATGTTTTAAACAGATAATTATGAGAAAGGAAAAAATATTTTTAAGTAAAATAATAGTACTTTTCAAACCGTTTTGGATTCCCGCAATGGGTATGTTTTTTATAATGATAGCTATTCAGCTTTTAGGAACATTGTCTCCATTCCTTTTTGGTAAAAGTGTTGACGCTGTTATTCATCAAAACACTTCGTTAACTTTTTTTTTAATTGGGGTAGCATTTATCATCTCCATGTTGAGTTCAGTTTTGTTGAGTTGGTTCCGGGAACATATAGAAATAAAGTATCTTAATAGTCATATTGAAGCATCATTTTCTTTTATTTCAATGTCTACAATGTTTGGTTTTTCTGTTGGACAGCATGTAAATGAGCATTCTGGAGTAAGACTTGAAATTGTAAATAACGGAAGATATGCATTAACAACTTTTATGCGAGCTTTAATTTATACCGTACTTCCAAATGTCTTACAAATTCTCGTCACAATTACTGCTTTATTTTTCTTTGATTGGCGAGTAGCACTTTCAGCTATTGTCTTTGTTACGATTTATGTTTTCTTCACTTTAAGGGAAAATAAAAAAAAATTCCCAAAGGTTGTCGAAGTTGAGAAGAAGAATCTTGAACAATCAAAACTTCAGTTCGAACTGTTTCAAAATTCAACTTTGGTCATAAATGAAGCCCAAGAAAAGAAAACCTTGAAAGATTTTAGCAACTCGGTTAATAAGGCAGTAGATTTTGAAATCAATATGTGGCTTGACTATCTTAAAAAGTATTATCGTTACCGTGTTCTTATAATCTTAGGCCAATATGCGACACTTTCGTTGGGCGTTTATTTTATTTTAAAGGGGGATCATTCAACTGGGATGTTTGTCACTTTGTTTTATTGGACTAGCTCTGTCTTTGGTGATTTAACATCTATTGTCGTATTTCAACCTATAGCTCTTTCTCATATTGTGGAGATTAATAAGTTTTTTGATTTATTGAGCATTCAACCGGACATTAATATAAATGAAAATGGATTAACTATTTCCGATCTTAAAGGGAAAATAGAATTTAGAAATGTTTCCTTTACCTACCCATACCGTCAATGTACGGATGAAGCGGAAAATGAATTTGATAGGTTAGTTGATAAAAAGGAAAAACCAGCACTTGTTAAAATAAACTTTACCATTCCGGCCGGGTCAAAAGTTGCCTTTGTGGGAGCCTCTGGGTCAGGTAAAAGCACCATTATCAATTTGATTCGCCGATATTATGATCCTATGGAAGGCGAAGTATTAATTGATGACGTGCTATTGAAAGATATTGATTTACGTTGGCTCCGTCGAAATATGGGAAATGTTGAGCAGAAAATCAGTCTTTTTGATCGTAGTGTCAGAGATAATATTTTATATGGTTTACCAAATGAGGCAACGATAACCGATGAAAGATTACATCAAGTGTTGCAAGATGCCTCGCTTATTGAATTTGTTGCAAAATTGCAGGATAATGGCCTCGATACTGTCATTGGCGAAAGCGGTATTAGAGTTTCCGGTGGGGAGCGCCAGCGTATAGGCATTGCTCGAGCACTGATTAAGAACCCCAACATTCTAATTTTTGACGAAGCCACTAGCGCCCTTGATTCTGTCAATGAAAGGCTTATCTACGAGGCAATATATCGTAGCAGAAAAGGTCGTACTACTAT
>Ga0302188_10002289_pt1 | contig 14082 bp, 13 predicted proteins | sample II_Bog_E2_1_FD_198783 | JGI IMG/M metagenome (GOLD analysis project Ga0302188, IMG submission 198783) | Peat permafrost microbial communities from Stordalen Mire near Abisko, Sweden - II_Bog_E2_1 | ecosystem: Environmental > Terrestrial > Soil > Wetlands > Peat | place: Sweden: Abisko... | reverse complement strand
ACATGATTTTATTGATTTAAATATTTCGACAAACCTGGTCGATTTATTTAGTGACACACATGATATTCAAATCATTAAAAGTATAGACGACATTGAAAAGGCTAAGACCTATATTTTCGACGAAACGAATGGTTTTGATCTGGCTATAAAAAAGGAATTATATCAGGAATGCAGGCCAACCATAATGGAGTGGCTTATTTGTACAACGAAGAATGCCTAACATTTCATTTTTTATTCCCGCCTATAATTGTGCGAAAACCATATCCGAGTCGGTTGACTCGATCATGGAAACTAATTTTACCGATGGGGACGAACTCATTATCGTAAATGACTGCTCAATTGATAACACCGCTGAAGTTTTAAACGCGTTGCAACAAAACTATCCCGCAATAACTGTTGTACACCATCAGCGAAATAAAGGCGGCGCGGCGGCGAGGAACACAGCTGTTGAAAGTGCAAAGCACGAATTTTTGTTTTGCCTTGATTCGGACAATGTATTACCACCTGCAAGTATTCTGCCGTTAAAAAAATACCTGGTGGAAAACGATGCGGATGTTGCTTCATTTCAGTTTCAGCATTCATTTGCCGAAGACAAACTTAACCCGGTATATATTTGGACGCTGCCTGCAGGAGAATTTGAGCCGGGCAATTACCTGGATGGAAAAAACACGCCCGGCCAGCACGGTAATTACCTGTTCACCAAAAAAAGCTGGTTTAATGCCAACGGTTATGCCGAGGGTACCGGAGCGCTTGACACCTGGACGTTCGGGCTACGCCAGGCCATAACCGGGGCAAAAATAGTAGTGTTAAAAGATACTTTTTACTATCACCGGCTCGACTATGCAAATTCCTATTGGATGCGCGATGCCGAAGCCAACCTTTGGTCGGTTTCGGTAAAGGCGGCCTATGCACTTTTGCCATTTTTTGACAGGATAGATGAACAATTTATAAACTATATGCTTGGAGAAGGCAAATACACCTGGTTTTATAATCTTAAAAATAAGCCGATTAAATTAATTCCGGCCGGATCTAAAAATGAATTCTATATCAGCCTGAATAAAAAAATAAACGCTGAAATTTACCCCGGGCCATCTATTTTATCCAGGGCAGCCAATAAGATTAAAAGGCTACTTAAGTTAAATAAATGATAGCCGTTAGATTAGAAGGCCGATTGGGTAACCAGCTTTTTCAATACGCTTTTGCTTACACAGCAGCCAGGAAGCTCAATACATCTTTTTACATTGATAAGAGCATTGAAAATTTTTTACTTCCGGAATATTTCGAAGTTAAAAGTGATTTCCTTACCCCTTTGGATAGAAACATATTTTCAATACCGGGGTATAAAAACATTTTCAAGATACATGCAAAAAGGGCCTTTTATAACACTTTGAGTTCCATTTTATTTCAAAAAAATAAAATAATAATTGATAATGAAACGCCGGTAAATACGAATTTACAAAAAGTAAAAAATAATGCTATTTACAACGGGTATTTTTTTTCGCAAAGCTATTTTGAAGATTTTAAAGACGAAATAAGGCGTCTGTTTAAAATAAAAAACAAATACATTGTTGATTTTCAAAAGCTTAACGGGCACCTATCCGTTTCAAAAAGAAAAGCCGTTATACATGTAAGGCGAACAGATTTTGTTGGTTTAAATATTTCATTGCCTGTAAGTTACTACAAAAAGGCTATCGAACTCGTCGATGCTGCTGATATTGAGTTTATTTTCATTTCAGATGATCCGTTATTTATTGAACAGCAATTTGGTTATATTCCTAATAAATATGTTTCAACGAACGATGAAATCATTGATCTTCAGTTTTTGATCAATGCAGACATTTGTATTTTGTCGAACAGTTCATTTAGCTGGTGGGGTGCATGGTTAAACAATAAGGAAAACAAACAAATATTTGCACCAAAATACTGGCTCGGATTCAGAGAGAATGAAGAAATTCCTTTGGGAGTGGCTGAAAAAATTAATTTTAATTGGATAGAAGTATGAAAGCATGGTTACGAAAAATTCTTTATAAGGTATTAACCACTTTAATGGATAGGGAAAAGTTGATTTTTCTCCTCTGCAATAAAGAAGAGCGAATGTTATTGGGCTTTAAAAGGTCGGGCTATCTTTATGACATTGGCTGGGTCCAATCCGTCATTACCGGGAATGTAGTTGATTTGTTGAATAAACCTCTCGCCTGGGTCACTTATCCGTTTATTCAATTTATCTCACAAAAAGATTTGAGCAATTTGGATGTTTTCGAATTCGGAAGCGGAAATTCCACATTGTTTTATGCAGATAAAGCAAAATTTGTGACCAGCGTAGAACATGATGAGTTTTGGTACAATAAGATAAGGAGCTCCATGCCATCGAACGTGAACTTATCCTATTGCGAATTAGCAGATGGGAACAAATATAGCAGCTACGCTGTAAAAACCGGTAAGTTATATGATCTGCTTATTGTTGACGGGAGCGAAAGGGTAAAATGTTGTTTAAATAACCTTGCAGCGCTCAAGCCCGGAGGTGTAGTGGTTCTTGACGATACAGAACTAAAAAATTGGGACGAAGCAGTTGCTTTTTTAAAGGAAAACGGGTTTAAAAAGCTTGATTTTTGGGGCACCGCTCCAAATGTTTATTACCACAGATGTACCTCGATATTTTACAGGCCGGACAATTGTTTAGATATTTAATTTAAGTGTACGCAACCGCCTCATTAACATCTTATTCATCACGAAGACACGAATAGCTAATTGGAACTGCTGCAATTAAATAAATTTGGGGATCTGCATAATGGCAAGACCATCATTTTTTGCAAGACGGACTTTTTGAAAGATGAATTCAAAAAAATAGCAAAGCTAAAAAATGAAGTGGTCCTGATCTCGGGGAACGGCGACGAAGGTATCGGGAGCAGTTTAACATCAATAATGCCGGATAATATCCGCCTGTGGTATTGCCAGAATAAATTAACATACCACGAAAAATTGGTTTCCCTCCCCATAGGGTTGGAAAATACAAGTGTTAACAAAAGGAAAGGCCATGGGGTAGCATGGCCGCATGCAATTAAAAAAATAAACATATTAAATGAAATTTTTGACAGCAAAGAAACGCCTGTGCCGTCGAAATTTTTATACGCCAATTTTAACACGCAAACCAATGCGACCTATCGTAACCCGATCAGGGAAATTTGCATGGGTACGCCTTTCATTAACTGGGATGAGCCGTCATTAAATTACGCTGATTTTATTCAAAATGTATTGGACCACGAAGCTACCATCTGCCCGGCCGGAAACGGTATTGATACGCATAGGTTATACGAGGTGCTCTATTGCAAAAGAATAGCCATCACCGTTAAAACAGGTGATTACCCCGTGTATAATGAGTTGTATAGAAATTTGCCGATAGTTATTTTAAACCATGTTGAAGAACTGGAAGACCGTGATAAATTACTGGAATTGATTGCGGTGGCGCAACAAAAAAAAGAAAATCTCGATTTGATTGATTTTAACTACTGGAGAAATTCAATAGCAGATGCTTCGAAACATATTTTCAGGGAAGACAATGCTTCCCGGAAAACGTTTGCAAACTACTTTAAGTGGAAAAATTCAATTTGATTTTAAAGGCTTTACATGGGTAAATTCCGGTATGATATCAATGCATTACGTGCCATTGCTGTAGTGAGTGTGTTGTTGTTTCATTTGAAAGTGCCTTTTTTTGCAGGGGGATTTATAGGCGTTGATGTCTTTTTTGTGATATCAGGTTATTTGATGACCAGGATCATTTTTGATGGTATTGAAAACAAAGAATTTTCTGTTATTAAATTTTGGAGCAACAGAATAAAAAGGATCGTTCCTGCATTGATATTTCTGGTATTAATAGTAACTCTCGCCGGATTTTTCTTTTACCTGCCTGATGAGTATATGGTTAATGAAAAAAATGCGACAAGCAGTTTGCTTTTCTATTCAAATAGTTCATACTGGAAAGATTCCGGATATTTTGATGCACCAGCTGCCAATAACATCTTTTTACATACCTGGTCATTATCCGTTGAATGGCAATTCTATTTGATCTATCCTATTGTACTTTGGGCTATATGTAAGTTATTCAAAAAAAGAAAATATATCCTTCTTATAATTTTCGCCTCAACTTTTTTGTTGTGTTGTTTATCTGTTTTTTGGACATACAGATCGGCAACTGCATCCTTTTATCTATTACCCACAAGAACCTGGGAAATGTTATTTGGAGGCCTGGCGCTGTTTATTGAAAGAGCGTTTACCTTTAAAAATAAAATCGTGCTCATATCCTCCTATACGGTAATACTTTTATCGGTTTTATTTTTAAATGATCAGGTTTTATGGCCTGGAATATATACTTTATTTCCGGTAACAAGTACTTTCCTGGTCATCGTTTTAAATATAAACAGCTACGGTATTTTAAAGAATAATGCGGTACAGCTTCTGGGTAAAATATCATACTCGCTTTATTTATGGCATTGGCCGCTTATCGTATTTGCCCAGTATATGGGTTTTCAATTAAATGCAATTACCGTTGTTGCCCTAATAATTATGTCACTGATTTTTGCCTATTTAAGTTATAGGTTTATCGAGTCCATTAAATTTAAAAAAAGTGTTTCTTTAATCTTAATTTTAGTCGTTTTATCCTTCGGGACTAATTTATTAGGTAAAAACAATACCAATAACAGGTTCTTTAAAAAGGAAACTTTGGCAGTGGCTAATTATTTCAATGATAAAAATGGTGAAATAGATAAGCAGTTTAGTAGAAATTGTTGTTTCATAGCAAATACCAATTATACGCTTCAGCAATTTAAACAGCATGATTGTTTGAAAATAGATAGCACCAAAAAAAATATTTTACTTTTAGGGGATAGTCATGCAGCATGCCTGTCAGGTTCTTTCAGGGAAATATTTGCGGCTAATCACATTAATCTTTTGCAGGCAACGTCATCTTACCCTGCCTTCCCTTTTCTTTGGGAAAATGGATCTGCTGAGTTTTCTCATCAATTATTCCATTACATTTTTTATGATTTTCTGATAAAAAATAAAAAACATATCGATGGAATTATTCTGGGTGGTTCCTGGTATTCAAATGCTAATGGTAGTGAAGTGGTGTCTCCGCTATTGAAAGTGTGTGCATATTTAAAACAGTTGGGTATCCCGGTGGTAATCATTGGGCAGGCGAATGTTTACACCTTACCATTGCCTTCAATTATGGCAAAAGGGCTTGAGAATAATACCGATGTGACCGGTTTTTTTTCAGATAAAAAAGCAGCGACGTTGAATAACTTTCTGAAAGAAAAGCTTAGCCCTTATTATGTTGATGTGTATTACAACAAACAAATTCCGCCAATAAGCACCAGTTCCGAGCCTTACATGTTCGATAGCAATCACTTTTCAAAATATGGGGCGGATTTAGCAGTAAAAAAGATCTTTACTGATCCGGTATTTAAAATCATTTTAAAAAAATAGGGGAGTTTATAAGATTGGATATATTAAAAAGTGAAGTTGCCAAATCGGCGTTTTTTGAAAAAACAAAAAATAAGCGATCATCCGGAATAACTGTTATACCCACAATCCTCAACCAAAGTTATTACCCGGTTTTAGATGGTTTCAGGGGGATAGCTATATTAATAGTTTTGGCAGGGCATAGCGTAATAGGCTTACCAGTAGCTAAATATGTAGTTGGCAATGTTGGCGTTACTATTTTTTACGTTTTGAGCGGGTTTTTAATAACCACCTTGCTGCTTAAAGAAAAGATAAAAAGGGGAGGCATATCGTTTAAGCATTTTTATATGCGCCGCGCCTTGCGGATTTTGCCCGTTGTAATTCTTTTCTTAATTGTGCTCGCAATTTTAAATGCGGTATTTCATTTACGGCTCACTTTGGTTTCATTTTTGGCTTCGGCTTTTTATGTGCGGAATTTACCTTTAAATTACGGGCCGGGAACCTGGTATAATGGCCATTTGTACAGCCTTTCTGTTGAAGAACAGTTTTATTTTGTTTTCCCGGTGTTGATCGTGTTTTTTACCAAACAGTATATAAAAATAGTTTGCGCCATCATTTTACTCATCCCGCTTTTTCAATATCTCGTTTATCATGACGTAGGTATATTTTACACTAATTTTTTGCTGCATAAACTGTCGCTGCTATTTATTTAACTTTGGGGGCCCGATACCGTTTCTATTTTAACAGGCACAGTATTGGCGATATTAATTTTTAACGGGACCCTGCCTTCAGTTTTTAAGAAAAATTATTTTTTGAGTACTGTCATTTTTGTCATCGGCATCCTGTTCCGTAACAGCCATCTTATAGAAAGTGATTATGTTGCCCAGTTCGTGTTTTCAATAATTATAGCCTTCGTAATTTACCTGTGCCTGGGATCAAGGGATTTGTTAAGCACGGTTTTGCAAAATAAGATATTGGTGTGGGTGGGGCTTATATCATACAGTTTGTATGTTTGGCAGCAAATATTTACGCATTATCAGCCATGGGCAGGCCTGTTTGCGGGCGCTACATCGGTATGGTTAAATCTTCCTGCGCTTTTTGCTGTAGCCTGTTTGTCTTATTATACCTACGAGCGTAAATTCTTAAAATTGAAGGAGAGATTTAAGTAGCGGCACCATACTTTGCGTATCTGACATCTTACCAATACAACACAAGATTTTGATCATCAACCGAGCAATAGTTTCAACCGATAACAATCCATTCTATTATGAATTTTGGCCATTGGTGGCCAAAGCATGGCGGAATATGGGGATCGAACCCACGGTAGCCGTTGTGGGTGATATCAACCTCAACCATCCCAGCGGAACGATTATAAAAATCCCTGAAATTGAGGGGATCCCGTCCGGGTTTATTTCGCAGGTTGTACGCTTTATTGTGCCCTGTATGTTTCCCGAAGAGGTATCAGTGATCGGCGATATTGATATGATCCCGTTGAATAAAAGTTATTTTACCAAAAATATAACCCAATACAATAACGATGATGTTTTGATTTTTTCTTCGGATGCCTATCCAACAGAATTGAGGTACCCCATGTGCTATATTGCAACAAAAGGTAAATATTTTCAGGAAATTATAGGATTGAAAAACACAGATCAGGATACGGTTGAAAGTTTCATCAAAGACCTTCACTCATTAAATAAAAAATGGGATACTGATGAACTTTTTTTTGCAGAACAGTTGCACAAATCGCGCTTTTTGGATAAAACGGTGTTTTTGAAGCGTGGCTGGAACCCCATGGCCAAAAACCGCATCGACCGTTCACACTGGAAATATTCGAAATTCGGGCTGTTTTTTAATCAATATATTGATGTGCATTGTTTGCGGCCCATGGATAAACATCTGAAAGAACTAAAAAATATTGGTGATTATGTTGACCATGGATCGGAGGGGAGAGCCTATTTTTCATATACCCAGAAAAAGCCTGCAAAGGCATTTATCAGCTACCTGAAATTGTTAAAGCAAAATTATAAGGGGAATGGCTTGTACAGCATTGCAGAAAAAAGGAATCCGGATCCCTCAAAAAATAAAATAATCGCTTTTTCACTTTATGGCAATGATGCCAGGTATACCGGGCACATCGAAAGCATCATTCGGGCATATCACAAATTATTGCCTGGTTGGAAATGCAGGATTTACCTGGCAAAAGACGTTGATCCAAAATACATTGAGCTATTTACCCGCAACAGGTGCGAGGTGATGATGATGGAAAAATCAGGCGTGGATGCCAGGTACTCGACCTGGCGGTTTTTGGCGATCGAAGACGGGGCTGAAGCGGTAATTATCCGCGACCTTGACTCGCTGCCAACGAGGCGCGAAAAAATAATGATAGAACAATGGCTGGCATCAGACAAGAACTTTCATATCATCAGGGACCATATTCATCACAATGCCCTGGTAATGGCAGGCATGTGGGGGATCAAGAAAAACGATATCAATATAAAAAAATCAACTCAAGGACACCTGCTCACCAATAACTATGGCGTTGACCAGGTTTTTTTGGAGAAAATTATTTATCCCCGGTTTAAAAATGATGTAATGGTACATGATAGTTTTCCCCGGTTTCCGGATGAAGAAGTTATCGTCATTCCGTTTACTCCCGGGGAGCATTTTATCGGCGAAGTTTACACGGGTGATCCTGCGCCGCTGCCGCCCGTAAACGCCAATGTCAGTTGAAATGAAGTTTTCCATCTCCTACATCATCGCAACGCGCAACCGGTTATCTTTCCTTCAGATCACGCTGGACAGGTTGATAGCTGAATTGCTGCCTGACGAAGAAATAGTCGTGGTAGATGGCAACAGCACCGACGGCGCGAAAGAATATCTGCAAAAACTATTCAGCGAAGGCAAGATCCATCAATTTGTATCGGAGCCTGATATTAACCAGGCGCATGGCTGGAATAAGGCGTTATTAATGGCTCAAGGTGTATTTATCAAGAAGATCATCGACGACGATGTTTTTTGTTACAAAGCAATAAGGGCGTGTAAAGATTATATGCTGCTTCATCCGGTGGTTGATGTGGTTATTTCCAACGATCTGAGCAGCTCCTTAAATAACTATAAAGTTATACATCAACATAGCCGCCTACCGCAATTTGAAAAGTGGAAAAATGGCCTGATGCCATCATTCACCTTCCGGGATGTAAACATACTCATCAGAAAAAGCGCCCTGGCTTATATTGGTTTATACAATACCTCTTTTATTATGATGGATTGGGAGTATTCACTCAGAATTAGTTATATGAAGGCGGGCATTGCCTATTATACAGGCTATAACGCGATCACAGTTGGCCATGCGGATACGGTTACGTCATTAAAAAACGATAAGTTAGTTAACGAACAGGGCGAACGGGCTTGTACTTTTTATGCATATGCGGGCGATCGCGCCGAAATAAGCCGGTGGTCGAAAATTAAGATTTTTATTGGCAAGCGTGTCAAACGTACAAGACATTCAGCATCAGGCGAAAAAAATGCGGATTTGGCTGATATAAATTCCATTTACACCTATTATTACAATTACATTTCGGAACTTAACGCGGGTGATTTATTTGGGTTCTCCGATAGTAAATAAATTAAAAGACAATTGATGATATATTCAGGCAGCAGGCTAAAGGATAAACTATTTTTATTTTACATCAGAAAAATGCCCGGCCATCCTTTTAAACTCAGGATCATAAATGCTTTAAACGACAGGTGGTTTAAAAATGCGGTAAGGGTTAAAGGTTCGAACGGTAAATTATTGCAGCTTTCAACCAGGGAATATATGTGTCACGAAATTATTTTTTCGGGCAGTTATGAGCCGTTAACCTTGAGCCTGTGCGAAGAGGTGTTGAAAAATGGAGGCGTTTGTATAGACATCGGCGCCAACATCGGTTTTCATTCCATCCATTTAAGTTCAATTGAAAATTTAAAAATTTATGCGATCGAACCTTATTTCCTGAGTTTTGAAAAACTATTGTCCAATATTTATTTAAACCAGGCAAAGAATATTATGCCGATCAATATTGGCCTGTCGGATAAAGACTCCTTCGGATACCTGGTTAACCCGTCGCCCGCCAATTCAGGCACTTTCCAGGTGGTCAATAAATCAAATGATGATCTGTCGTATTTAATCAGGCTTTGCACACTTTCTGAAATTGTTAACCATTACGAATTGCCTGCCATTGATTTGATTAAGATAGACGTGGAAGGCTTTGAAATGAATGTTTTTAAAGGTTTTTTTGACAAAAACGAACTTCGGCCGAAAAATATTATCATGGAATTCTCTGATTTAACCGAAAGGACAGGTTACACCCGGGAACAGGTTTTTAATTATATTATTGACCTGGGTTACGAAGCCCATACGGTGCTGGGTACGCCATTTAAGTTGGGTGATGATTATCCGGAGGCTAATTTGTGGTTTAAAAAGGTGGTTTAAGCATTGCAGTTTTTCGACAGCCATTGAGTAAAAAAAGCATTAAAATAAAATTTCAAAACGGTCTTGATTATCAGTGGTCGGTAAATGAAATACTGGCTGAACTTATTGATGAGTATGAGTTTATTGATAGCAGCGATCCTGATTTTATCATTTTCGGCCCTTATGGCAATGATATTCCGCCAATAGGCAATTACACGCGTATCGGCTATTTTTGCGAGAACATTAAACCTGATTTGTCCATTTGTGAATGGGCATTCGGGATCCCCAGGGAAGAAGATGTACAACAGCCCAACTATAAACGGATACAATGGCACGGGCTTGATCCGAACGATTTAGTGAAAGGGCCGGATGCTGATGCGGAAAAAGTAATGGCTTCGAAAACAAAATTCTGCAATTTTTTGTATTCACACAAAGTACCTTACCGTGAAGCTTTTTTTACCCAATTATCGAAATATAAAAAAGTGGATGCCCCAGGCAGATCGATGAACAATATGTCCGGTATTGACATGCTGTATTCAGGTGATAAATGGGAAGTAAAAAGAAAATTTTTGTCGCCCTATAAATTTACCATTGCTTTTGAAAATGATATTTACCCCGGCTATCAAACCGAAAAATTATACGATGCTATGCTGGCGGGAAGTATTCCGGTTTATTTTGGAGACCCCTTTGTTGGGGAAATTTTCAACACCGAAAGTTTCATCAATGCAGGCGATTACCTCAGTGCGGGAAGCAGAACACTGACTGAAAAATTGGCCAAAATAGGACATATGGATTTTGAAGATATCCGCCCGACCTTTCTGGGCAGTCCCCGGCACCGGATCAAAAGAAAAATTAAGTCCTGGGCCAGAAGTATTAAAACCAGGGCACAATTTGCAGGGATGGATTTTAGCCCCGTAATTGAACAAATTATTGCCATAGACAGCCAGCCCGAACTTTACTTTGAGTATTTAAAACAACCCTGGTTAAACAAGAATATTTCTCCTGAACATTTATCAACAAAGAGAAGATGGGAGGAGATTTTTAATACCGTGAAATGACCGGCATATTAATCGTTTTTATTCGGACCATATCGAAAATAATCGGTAAGAATAATTTTGCACGGTTATTAATTTTTAGTGCCAAGGCTGTTCATATTAACTTACATCCACATGCCCTGATTCAGTTGGGCGGTAGTGGCAGCCTGAAGGAAAACTTTAGCGGAGAACGTTTATTTATTACAGAAACGCTCTCATGTTTATGCAAAGATACCGCACAACCCGTTTTTTTTGACATTGGCGCAAATGTTGGCAATTACTCGCTGGAACTGCGGAAGAATTTTAAAAATGCCGTGATTTTTTCGTTTGAACCCGTAAAAAGCACGTTCGAGAAATTGTGTGTTAACACCTCAAAAAGCAATATAAATTCCAATAATATTGGTTTTAGTGACAAAAAAGGAACCGGCACATTATTTAATATAGCGGGGAGTACCGACACAGAGATCGCTTCGGTTTATAAAGAGGTTTTTTCAGAGATTTTTAAAATTGATAGTGAAATTGCTCCTATCGAATTCAAAATGGATACCATTGACGGTTTTTGTGTTTCAAATCATATTGAAATTATCGATTTTTTAAAAATAGATGTTGAGGGGCATGAATTAGCTGTTTTGCGTGGAGCTAAAGAAATGCTGGAAAATGCCAGGATAAGATTCATCCAATTTGAGTTTAATTCTCACAATGTATATTCACGTGTTTTTTTAAGGGACTTTTACGTATTGCTAAGTGGTTTTGAATTTTATCGCATCGTTCAAAACGGAATCGATAAGCTTGGTCCGTACAATACAGCAAATGAAATATTTGTGCAGCAGAATATTCTTGCTGTAAAACAGGATGCAAACCACTGCATTAAGCCGATAGCCCGTGTCTGATACACCAAAAATAAAAGAAACGCTTGTTTCTATCATCATCCCGGTTTTTAACGCTGAGAAAAACTTAGCGGAATGCCTCGGATCGGCTATTAATCAAACATGGGGTAATACGGAGATCATTTTGGTGGATGACGGCTCGTCCGATTCATCGTTAAGCATCGCAAAAAGATATGCAGACGGAGAAAAGATCATCGTAATTGCGCAGCAAAACAAAGGCGCATCAGCCGCCCGTAATGCGGGTTTGAAAGTTGCAAACGGGGAATACATCCAGTTTTTAGATGCCGACGACCTGTTAAGTCCTGATAAAATTGAAAGCCAGCTGAATGTTTTGAACGGTTCGGTAAGCGGGGTGGCCTTGTGCCGCACGGTCCATTTTTTTGATGGAGACGACCCCGGTAAAGGCTTGGTTACCGACGAATGGTTTTGTGCCGACCATGATAACCCAACTGACTTTTTATTAAAATTATACGCCGGGGAAGATGAAATGTCCGGCTTTGGAGGGATGATACAGCCCAATGCCTGGTTAACGCCGCGCGCCATCATTGAAAAAGCCGGGCCCTGGAATGAATTCAGGTGCCCTGATGATGACGGCGAATTTTTTTGCAGGGTGATCTTAGCTTCGGAGAGCGTGAAATTTAGCGACAGGGGAATCAATTATTACAGGAAATATAAATCAGCGGGTTCATTATCAGCTCAAAAAAATGCAGAAGCGTTTGAAAATATCATCGAATCCATCAACCTTAAATATGGGTATTTGAAAGAGAGAACCAACGATCCCATCCTCGACCTGGTTTTTTCCCGCCATTACTGGTGGACGGGCGTGGCTGCTTATCCCCGGTTTAAAGGGCTATCTGCCTATTGCACACAGAAGGCAATAGAATTGGGCTATAATGGCAAAAAATATATGGGCGGTCCTTCAGGACATTTTTTAGCCGGTATTTTAGGCTGGAAACAGGTAAAATTTATTGCTTACTGGCAACAACGTTTTAAAGCAACATGGGGCTGAAATCAAACTTGAAATTCTGGGCCAGGCAATTTCCCTTTGTTGTGCCAAAACACATTATTCCTTCATGCCAGTATTGGATAGCGCAGCAAAAGGAAAGAAAAGGTATTTATTTTGCGCAGCGCGGCCCCTGGGTTAAAACCATTTGCGAACGAAGCTTTTTTCAGCACGATGAACCCAAAACCCTTGGCATACCTGATGAAAAAGCATTTTATAATAACCGGAATTATCCTACAGAAAAAGCTTCGCTTTTTTACCTCCAAAATACGTATTTGCTGGGGCATAAGGGCCTGGTATTAACAGCTGACCACCAGGTTTTCCAGGAGTTTAGCCACCACTTCGGTATATCAACCCTGAGGAAATTTCTTTGGAAAAACCCATTTTATACCTTCACCAAAAACGTGCGAAGGATAAATGGCAACGGGGCGGTATTGGTTTCGCCGGAGAGCCACAATTATTATCATTGGCTCAATGATGTTTTGCCGCGGATAAAAATTTATGAATCGGTTTCAGATCAGATTGATCACTTCTGTATCTCATCAAAAGTGCCGCAGAAATTCCTTGATGTTTTACCACAGTTCGGCATTCCAAAAGAAAAAATCCTTTTTATCAAGGAAAATGAAAAGTTGCATTTCGATCATCTTTATGTAGCGTCATTGCCCGGCAGCGAAGGGCGGTCGCCACAATGGGCAACGGAATACCTGAGGGATAAACTTATTAAACCGGATCCAGCCATAAGCCCGGAAAAAAAAATATACTTTAAGCGCGGCGCCGGCGCGGAAAGAAGAGTGCTCAACGAGGATATCCTCATACAATCGCTTCGAAAAAACGGGTTCGAAATTATTGAGCCCGATCAGTTAAGTATCGATGAGCAGGTTAAATTGATGCAGCAATCAAAAATGGTGGTCGGCGTACACGGGGCGGCATTGAGTAATTTGCTTTTCAGCCCGGATCACACCACCGTTATTGAGATTTTTTCACCCGACTATTTTCGGACAGATTGCTATTATACTTTATCGTCGGCCCTAAAATTGAGTTATTGGTATATAGTGGGTAATAAGCCTTCCGGCGCGGCATGGGGTGATATTATTGTGCCGGAAGAATTACTGTTAAAAACAATTGAAAAGGTAAATGACTGAAAAAAAGCCGTTGCAAAATATTATAACTATTGATTTATTACGGGCACTTGCCGCCCTTGGCGTTTTTACCTACCATACCCATGCGGGCGCGCTGCTGGCCAGGTAT
>Ga0302188_10002287_pt1 | contig 14088 bp, 10 predicted proteins | sample II_Bog_E2_1_FD_198783 | JGI IMG/M metagenome (GOLD analysis project Ga0302188, IMG submission 198783) | Peat permafrost microbial communities from Stordalen Mire near Abisko, Sweden - II_Bog_E2_1 | ecosystem: Environmental > Terrestrial > Soil > Wetlands > Peat | place: Sweden: Abisko... | reverse complement strand
TTGTACTGAGAGTGATCGGACAACGGATAAAATGCGGATGATTGTTTATATGGTCCTTCATAATATCATTTCAATAAATTTAATTATACCTTTGTAGACATACTTTCTTATTATCTCAGTCAGGTTGAATCAGAACTTCTATAATTCTCTTCTGTAGTCCTGACAATAAAAGGGACAGGCAAATCAAGATATTATCTTGAAAAATTGTCAGCGATTAATCAAAGCCACAATAACTGAGTTCAGCAGAGGGCTAGCGAGTAATGGTTAACCATCCAATGGCATAAGTTAAGTATATCAGCGTTAATGAGAATAAATAGGCTTCAGATTTTGAAAGAACTCCAAAACTGCTGAACTAATCGAATATCTTTATTAATTTATATAATTAAGTAAATACAAATACTAGGGCAAAATATGGAAAGTTATAATTATTTATTCAGCATGATTTATTGGATCAGCAATTACAGGCGGACCGTAAAGCATCATGAAACTAAAATCATGTTAAACATTGCTAAATTTTAAGATGAATTTCAAATAATAGCATGCAATGAGTATATTGTATTATCCGATACAATCTTCAATCTTAATTGATCAAAATCATTGATATCTTCAGCACTCGCATTTCTTTTTCTATCCATTACCTATGCTTTTATTATCCTCAATCTTGAATTTGCCGGGTACTGGTTTAGAAGTTTCGCCGTTGACCAAGTGCTCCTTGATTGGTCTACCAATCGTTGCAAATATTTATGAGATGTTGTAATTATCTTTCGCACTGCATTCGATAAAATTTATTCCATATTTGCTGGCCATTGCATTACCCTCAGCTAATGTTACTTGTCTCTCGCTATCTTTGCTATCCGCTTTGTTTCCCACCATTATCTTGCACATCGACTCAGGCTGTGACTAATTTATCTGCTTTATCCAATTTTCCATACTGTTAAAGGACTTGCGGTCAGTCACAGAATAAACCAGGACTACACCTGCAGCTCCTTTATAATAAGTCTAAGTGATAGTCTTAAACCTTTCTTGTCCTGCAGTATCCCATATCTGCATTTTGATTTTAATGCCATCAATGTTAATAGTCTTGATCTTGAAATCTACTCCAATGGTGGTGACATGCGACATTTTGTACTCCTCGTTAACGTAGCGCAGTAGAATGTTTGTCTTGCCCACAGCAGTATCCCCAATGATGACTAGCTTAACCAGATAGTCATATTTTTAGTCATCCCGTCGCTTCGTCATTCAATATATCTTTTTAAATTATAGAAATTATTTCTAAAGCCTTTTCTTTAAAAATAAAATGGAATATTTACCAATTTACAAAAAAACATCAGATCTGTCCTAAGTTACGTAGGTACTCATCTTTGAGCTGTTTAATACTCTTCTCAATCGAGGGACCACTTATTTCATCTTTTGGTTTTTATCGATAGGAAAATCCTGTCTTGAAATCACTGAAACCTGTTTTTCTTTTCATATCTCGCTCGATCTCCCACTTTTTACGCTCCAATTCCACCAGTTTCCACTTTCCCGTCAACTCTCTCTCACGTAGAGACATCTCACTTTATTTAGCCTCCCATTCATTATTCTTAGAATTTAGCTAAACCTCTCTGTTGATTAATTTAGTCCTTTCGAGTTGAATCTATTCCATAATTTTTGCCCTGCTCTCTTCCCATTTTCTCTGTCTGATTTGAACCTATTCTCTCTCCTGCTGATATTTGAGTTTCTACTGTTCAATCTGCATCTTCTCCATCCGCAAGCGACTTTCCTCTTCATTTATCTTTCTACTTTTATCATCGTACTCTTCTATAAGGGCACGTTATTTTTTCAAATATTTTTACTCCAATTCCCTTTCTCTTTTTGGTATCTTCGCCTATGCCTCCTCCATCTTCCTCCTTTACCGCTCCAAATCGCCTATTATCCGAATCTTTTATTATCTGAACTATTTCTCTCTCACTTACAACTTTAAAAACAGATCTTGCAGATACTTTTCCTTATCTCTTGCGAAACCTTAAAATGATTGGATTTGATTGCTTTTGGCAGATCTTTCCTCTTACAATTTGTTAGTTCGATTCTTTAAACTCTCCTAAGCTCTTTCAAATGCCTTTATCCCGTCTTAGACTCGTTGACTCATAGCGGACAGACCTTTCATTTGGCTTTCTTTCTATGAGCGAGCTTCCAGTTGCGCCTAATAAAACTATTTTAGTTTCTCAATTTCGAAAGTTTTCAACTCTAACTTCTTTTTTAGCTACTATTCATGCATAGATTTCAGCCTCTTAAGTTCGGCTTGATGACTCTCCTGCTCCTATTTTAACAATTTTTCATTTAATTGTCTTTGGAGTTGCAGTTGCTAATTTAGTATTCTCATGAGTTCAGGATCAGCTCCATAGCTTAATGGCTTTATCTACTTGACTACTACTTCTTTGATAAGGGGCTTTTATTCTTTCTATTTTACAGAGTCAGGCCGTATCGATCCAAGAGAAGGTGGAATTTGATTAGCTATCGATGTCTTTTACTAATCTCTTAAGGTCGTTGCTTTTTTTGCTTCAGTTACGGATGCCACTGATTTGTTATCATCATTTTTACGGCTGGCTACTGATTTACCGTCATCATTCCTGCGGGAAATTGGAGGTTTCATATTGCGTAGACCAGCTGTTGGAGGTTCTTCCTCTTCATCAAGCAAACTATTGATATTGAAATCATCTCGCTTGTTGCTGACTTATTTACTTTTCCACGTATCTCTAAACTCTGGTTTTGGTTATTATTTCGCTTATTTTTTGGGAGAATTTGCATGTTTGAAAAAATCTTCGAAAGTAGTAGTTGCTTCCTTGCGACTGTCCTTATGCAATTGAAACATATTGTTACGTGGTTTTTCGATAGAGACAGGGACTGATAAATTTGGAGAAACGCTTGGATTATCAATAGATTTGTTAGAAGCATTTTTAACTAACGACTTATTGTTATTTGTTCTGGGAGCCTTGTTAAACGTAGGAATGTAGGTATCCTCCTCAAGCATATCTTCAAGTTCTATATTAAGACCGAATTACATGAGAGATCCATCACTTAATTTCTATAATAAATAACAGACGATCGTGCAATTACAAAATATTTACCGATACTATTACTAAAGAAAAGATGGTCTTCGTGATGTATTTTGCCAAATGCAGTGACAATAAATTCATTTATTAATATAAATATTGTCCTCACCAAATTGATTCGAGTATATAATTGTAAATACTAAATACTATTATTAGAACTTTGATTATAAATTGCCACTCAAATCATTTATCATGCCACTCAAGGAAGTCACCTATGAGATTGTCAATTAATTCATCAGCGCCATCAAGTGTTCGTATTTGTGTTTATATACAGCGCCATCCAGGTCATCAAGCAGCACTTGGATTAGTATGATCATTCTATTGTCAATAGGGTCGAAACAAAAACCAGACATCCTGCTCTTTATTTTTCAGCCATAGTTATCAACCACGAACAGAGTTACTAAATAATGAAACTGCTCTTATAGTATGGAGCTAATCCTCATTTCAAGGATTTTATTTAACAGACTGTCCTCTTCTACGTCTGCAGTGAGGGCAAGAAAAAATGTTTGCAGTTACTTATTGAACACGGCCTAAATTTGCACGATGAAGACCTATACGGCCAAACTCCTATTTACTATGCTGCAAAATAAAACAGGCTAAATATCATCAATGAAATGATTGAAATCGGAGGTACATTGCCATAAATACAGCTAATGTCAATCACATCGACCGAATCGCACAGCAAACCCCATTATTTTATGCTGCAAAGGAGGGACACTTATAAATGTGTAAGGTTTTGGTGGAGTCCGGCTGCAACGTATCACAAATAGACACTATGAATAAAAAGGCAAGTTTTTATGCTAAAAAATATGGTCACAAATAAATTTTCGATTATTTATCTCAGCAGCATCTCATTCTTAAAAGGGAAAATAAGGTGCATAGCGATCGTCGTCAGGATTTTAAGAGTGAAGTCAAAAGTTTAAGCAAGCAAATAATGCGAAAGAATTAAAATTCAGAGCAGAATATCAATAAAACTCACTTTAGATTATATGTTTCTGATGAGCGAGGAAATCCTAGCGAAATTACTCAGGAGGAATACTCGCAGCTACTTGAAGATTACCCAAAATTGGATTAGATACTTGCCAATCCTGACAATATTGATTTGACTAACTTGTAATCAATAAAAGAGAAGTAATCCTGGAAGGTGTTGGCGTCGAGGGTACTGTCAATCTGCTGGAGATGCAAACCGGCTCACTATTTTCACGAGCCTGTTGATCCGAGCAAATACTGTATTTCTGACTATTTCGATATAATAAAAGAACCAATGGATTTGGGAACAATAAAGAAGAAGCTATTTTTCAATGTCTACGATAGCCTGAATGAATTCATATACGATATGAAACTAGTATTCGATAACTGCGTGAAATACAACGGCCCTCAAAATCTAATCGCCAAATACGCAATATAAATCAGAGAGATATTCGAGGAGAACCTGAAACAAGCTGGACTATCCCTATGATTAATTATGTTGAGCAATATTATAGTAACAGTTGTCAATTAATCAAATACAGACATGCATTAAATTATATCTATTATCTATCCGCTTGAGCACTTTCGATTTTATCTTCCGTTTGAATAAATAAATTATAATCCTATTCAATCTTAAAAAAGTAAGCACTTAGAACATGAAAGTGATGGGATCTCAAGCTGCCATTAATTGATGAAATTGCTTTGTGCTATGTAATGCTCGTCTATCTTAGACAAATAATTGATAAAACTGCCTGAAGATAACTCTGAAATAATATTTTTAAATAAACCCTATTTTTGGAGTCAATACCAATATTTTTCATTTTTTCAAAATAAAATTTGCTCATTCCAAGAATATTGAATAAATAAAATAAAGAAAATCTCAAATTAAAAAATAATTTGCTCTTGGATCAAGTATAGTAATTTATGCACTGCTTATGTGATATCTTTTTTATCTCATCAAGTATCTCCGTGCAAGACTTCTCCACTTTTTATGGAGTAATTTCATTTTTCATTTCAAAATTTAGGCGAACGGCAAAAGAATGAATAAAAGACAAGTGTACTGAGTTCTACTCATGGCTTTTACATTGATAGCAGAGATCTTAATGGTTTAAAATGTTCTTCGCCATCTCTATCAAAGCAAACCCGTGAGTTTGAGAAAGGGTTTTGCAACTTTGATTCTTTTTACTGGCAAGATCAACGATTTTATTACTAAGTTGATTCATATAGACTTGAAAAGAACAGCCGTACTTAGGCTTGATCATATATGTTTTAATAAATATTTAATTTGCTGGAAACAATTAATAAAAAGTAGGGCTAATGACATATCTCTTATTGAATAAATGGTCGTAAATTGATTGCGGCATCAAAATATTTTCTGACAAATACTAGCAATTCATTGGATGATTTAGGAAATAGAATTGCTTCTTTCTGATGCTACTATATCCAACTATTTATAAATATCATATTTCTCCAGCTTTTAATTACAATTGACAAATTTATATATTGCAGAACTAAGTTTTATAAAATAATTATTTGAAATAGATCATTGGATCGACTGCATTCGGTACCATTAGATTAATTATGATTAGAATTATTTGTCCATAAGTATATATAACAATATAGACCAAAAAGTGGCATTAGGAATTAATGCTTGACCTTAATTTCTAATTTACATATATTCTTATGAAAACCAGGATAGATCACCAGAAATTCTGAATAAATAATAAAAATATCAACAAACAAGCAATTAACAGATTATTTTTAGCATTAAAACCAAATATTTATTAAAATAATCATTTAATTAATTCCACACTCATGTCCTTGATCATCGAAGACGCAGACAACACCTTCAAGCATATTCATCGTATCCTCAACACCAATATCGATGGAAAAAGAACCATTCCTTTTGCCCTTGAGAGGATTAAGGGAGTCGGACGACGATTCGGATTCCTTATTTGCAAGATACTCAGAATCAATCCACGACTCAGAGCAGGAGAGCTGACTGAACCCCAATGTGATTCTATTGCCAACATCATTAACGATCCTGAAGGTCATGGCGTTCCTAGGTGGTTCCTTAACAGGCAGAAAGATTATAAAGAGGGAAAGAATCTTCAGGTTGCTTCGAACATCCTTGAAACTAAGTTAAGAGAAGACGTCGAAAGACTCTTTAAGATCAGAAGCAACAGAGGTCTCAGACACAAATGGGGACTCAAGGTTAGAGGTCAGCACACTAAAACTACTGGAAGAAGAGGAAAAACCGTTGGTGTGGAGAGAAAGAAAAAATGATCAATATTAGAATTCCCATTAGCAATCAAAAAAATCTCCAATCAGAGTATTGTTATTGTTATAAGACAAATAGGAGCGTATCAGTCGAATAGATCATTTTTTGCCCTGTTGAAGCTTGTTGCTCAGCTGTGAATGTATTTGCAAAAGCTCCTCGAGATCATTTAAAGCCTATTCGTGAAATTATTCTGTTTTTTATGCCAATTTCTAAATACTTGTGAAGGCGAGTCCTTGGTATTTAAGGACTAAAGCTTCTTGCTTGGATTATCCGTTTTTATTTTGTTTTAATTATTGCAGCATCAGCTCATTGCGAGCCATCTCGACGATGACATGAGGTATCTTGGGCAAATCACTTTCCAATTGCTTCTAAAGTTATATCAACTAAAGAGTGGTATCTGCTTCTTCATTGTTCGACGGATTCATTTGCCTCTAAAACAATAAATTTGTAATTGACTTCAAAATCAATTATATAATAGAGGTGCGAAGCATTAATGCAAGATTATCCGCTCTGATGATCTTCCAGCCTAAAGAGCCATCACGGAATATTTTTAGTTTCACTTCATTCCAAAGGAAAACTATATATAATTTCAAAAGAATCATATTTTTTAGGATTATTTATACAATTTTCGTGATGAATAGGCTTCATCCTTGTCAGGATCATCCAACGACTGAATTACTTCAACGATTGACCCTGAAGTTTTTCTAAAGCATGATCTTTTATATTATTTAGTAAAGGTTTCAAAGGTTGCCTTCTCTGTTTTTAATTAGATCTAATCCTCTGGGGTGGTTATTTTGTCGTGAGACATCCTTAGTGACGAGATAATTACATTTATTTATAGTGTTTCTAAGAATGGGGCTTTAGACCAATCCAATTGGCAAATAATTGGACGTAGGATGAACCTGTGAGGGTGGTGATCATAACAATTATTACTGTGACATTGACCATTAATGTTTTGTGGGGAGTATCGACTTGAAGACAAAGTGCAAAAGCAATCACTCCTCTGATGATTCCGGAATACCAACAGACCTTTAATTATTGTATGGTCAAGATAAACGGCAGTTTAAGAAAATGATAGAACGTGGGAATTATGGCAACGACTATTGCTCTGATGATTGGTAAACCTAGAAGTATGAGAAGGGCAATTAGCACTGCTAACCACTATTCATAAATACTTAAAACTGAAGCTCCAAGATAAGTAAAGATAAAGGCTTCAGAGATGTAGCTAACAGTCTCAAAGGCAAGTCCAGTTCCCAATTGCGACTGCTCGGAAATATTCATAAAAGAGTAATGACCCATAATGATGGCACAGACAAAGAGTGTAATGATCCCAGATAATCCCATGATTTCTCCCAATATATAAGTCATATATCCATTGAGCAGGATAAGACTGATTTCCTTTATGGGATGTTTATTGAGAAAAGGATTCTGTTTTAACAGATAGCTTAATCCAAGTCCACTGACAGTTCCGAGGGCAACACTGAAGAAAAAATGGTATAAGAACTGAAAGACGATTTGTTCGACGATTTATAATCTATTTAAGGTATGTGTTACGTGAATTATCCTGAATCCAAAAATTTTAGTTTTGATATTATCCCAAAAAGCATAATTGCTACGGCATCATTTAAAATTCCTTCTCCAAAAAGGACGGAGTTTAGTACTGGAAATTTTTATGCTTTAATTAATGAAATTGCAGTAATTGTGTCCGTTGCTGACAGGATGCTGCTCAATATTAAAATTTAGGAAAACGACAGAATTTAAAGAAACGTGTTGAGGAAGCCGATAAAACTAGCGATCAGAATAAAACTAATGATCGTCCCAATTATTCCTAAGAAGCTTATTATTCCCACATTGTCAAAGAAAAGGGATTTTCGGAGGCTGTAACCTGCTGAGAAAATGATGGGAGGGAGGATGATGTCAAAGAATATGTCGTCCGAAAAGGAGATTTCTTTACCGAGAGTCTAATTGTTTTTGAGTGAGTACGTATTTGGAGATGATGGCCGTCAGTAACCCCATCAGTATGGCTATTGACGATTAATGTATGTAGGGAATTCGTTTGCTTTCAATGATATCAGAAGTGAGTACGTACACAATCAGTATAATTACGAAGATAAATGCCTCTACATGAAATGACTCACTCATTATTTATTATATTCTATGAGTTTAGATTGTTACTGAATCTAACTTCGATTAGTTACAGCAATTTTACCGTTCCATAAAGATTTCAAACCAATCATTTTTTTAAACTTAATCCAGCAATCCTCTAAATATCAATTTTTATGATAAGTAAGGACGCACTTTTTTTCGTCTTTACCACATAACTTTAATCTATTGATAAGAAATAATAATTATGGACAGAGATCATTTATTATCATAGCTTGGCGTTTTTTAAAAGAATGTCTTTGATTTATTTTACTTGGCCGATCATCAGGATCATATTCAGAGCCACCATTACGAATCGAATTTTGGTACTGACAGCCATGCCTAAGGTTTGTCCCAAAGCCATCACAACGGAGAGCAACTGCATAAATTCAAGCTTTGCACTTTTACTATTATTGGGTTAATCCTTCACTTCGCTTTTCTAGTTGGGAGTTTTATACTATTTATACTTGTGAGTTATGACTGCTATTCGCTTGCTTCCAATTTACCCTACCTTTCGTGCAAATTCTATCATCTTTTAGCTTCCCTCATAAAATTTGTTAATCACCAGATGCTATTGTTTAAAAGTGCTTTTTATGATAAGTTCAGAGTCATTGGACAGTAAAATTTACGCTATCTCATCTGGCATGAAAAACCCTAATTGCTCGTATCTGGTTTTTTTTATTTATAGCTCGGCGCTCTCTGAAATTTTAGAGCTGGATTTGCATAGGGAATACAGAACTGCATCGGAGCAGATTCTGCTGTACTTAAGGTTGTTAAGTGAAAACGTAATTTTATTGGGTTTCTGCATCTTGCTCGATAACTCGTTGAGCGCAATGCGTGGCAGGGCTGAAATATTGTATTTTTCTCCAAGGAAATTGTGGATGATTGTCATAAATCTGTCCATATTGTCAATTTTTGGGCGAATCACCATGGGTTATCGGCTGGGATGGATGATATACCCCATTTAAATTTTACTGATTATCGGGGGAGAGATATGGATCACTAAATAGATATGGGGATACCCTATTTATTGTTTATGACCACTGCCACGTGATCGTAGTTGATACCCATATATCTTCGAGCCAACTCATAGACCGAACTATTTGTCCTAGAAAATATGATGTCTCCTGGTTGAAGTTTGGATTGAAGCTATTCGGACGTTTGTGACTTTTAAAAGGCAACGGTGTTGCCATAGGCCGGAGATGTGGGGGTTAATATCTTGATGAGTGCTTGCATGAGTGTAAGTTGAATCGCCTGCATGAAACTGGACAATAAAATAAATAATAAAATCGTAAAATTAAATCTCGATTTACCGATCTTCTTTCGCGAATTTTCTCAAATAACCTGCTCTCTTTCCTATTGGCATTTTGATAATTTAAATATAGCTGCGTGTTAGTTATAATATAGTTAGGACATGCTTCTGCCCAAATCGAAAAGATACTCCTGCGAAAATATTGATTTTATTGTCCCCTATCTCATGAATCAAACAGGGAGTCCTCGACAATCAACCGAATTTCAACATAAGCGATTTTCAGTGCCATCGCATCTGGACTAAACCAAATTCAGCAAGGCATGCGATATATAATCAATGTAGAAAATATACTGCACACCCAAAAAAGGGAGCAAGGATTTCTCATTTAAAAAGAGTAGATCTAGATTATACGCAACTCCCACTGTTGGCATCAAAAAATTATCATCATCAAGACTTGAACCTCAAAGTTTCATCAAAAGAAATCGCATGTTTAAAGTGCATTCCCACATCAATTACGCTCCGGCTGAAACCACTTCTCCAAGCAAAGACTATTAATCGCCATCGAAGCAGTTGAGCGATGACTCTCCCATTTTGGGTATAAAATTTAAGAAGAAAAGTGACCAAAACATCGGAAGCAGCAAAGTATTTTCGCAGTAAATAACAGCGCAAGAGTCTCAGTTTTCCCGTCGATAATAAAGGAAATATATAAAATACTTTAAATAAAAAAAGTAGTGGGACAAAAAGCGATCCAAAAATGTAGACTTAATTATCAATAATCATTGTAAGACCTTTTTAGAACTCATGAATCAATATAAGAGGAGAATGGATCTCGATGAGAGAAAGAAGATCTTTATTTTTGATTCCAAGGATATATGGATGAAGAGAGTGCTGATGAGTAGGGGATGGGAATAAAATGTTAATAAGGAGTCCAAAGCATTTGATCTGTTCTGGGGAAACAAGCCTTACAAGCATCGAGTGTTTGCTGAACAAAAAGTAAACCATTATTTGAATAGTGACTTGGTAACTTCCAAAATTGGTCTGCATAAATTGCTTAACATTTATCGATTATCAAAGTTGCAACCCCTCACATTTGATCTGTCATCATAACAGTCATAATTTTAGCAATAGTACAAAAAGATATAATTCATCTCCAAAATTAAAAAACTGCTGTTTCTGTTTTAGTTTTAAGATTAGCCAAATACCCACAGTTGTTCAGCAATCAAGCAAATAATATCAGAACTAATTTCCAATCCAGTAATATCATAAACCTAAACGCAAATAGAAGTGGCAATGATATAAATCCTTAAATATTGTCTTCACTTATTAAACACTCGACAACTCCTTGAATGTAACTTTAATATCTTCAATGATTTGTCATAGACGATTAAGGCGACCTCAGTATTTACCTCTCGGGAGGAAGCCATTTTTAGAATGCTTCGCGACTTCTAGTTGTACTACTCCCAGAACAGTTAAATTTAAAATTACACCACAATTGGCTGTGAAAATGTTTGGATCATCAAGAATAAAACCAGCTCCAAGGGAGTTGGAATATCTCTACATAATAGATGCTCTTCCATCATCAAGCAATAGAATAAGTTAGCCCAAAAATATATATAAAGACCCCTTATCTTCTAACAATAGCCCTTCAACAACCGTAAATTTGATATTAGGATCTGGGTGCTTGTCGTGAACAGCAAAAATCCGAAGTTATACTATCATTAACAATTTTATGGAAGAATATGTTTTGAATAGTACTTGCTTACCAGTTCAAGCCTGAAAAATGAAGGCATGCATTTGACCAATTACAGTCTCAACAAAAATAAGTTCATTGATGGCAATCGCGGCTATCAATCTAGTTTATCCCCAGACCAACTGTTCCAAGCAGTCTAGACAACATTAGGTATCCAATACAAGGATAAATTTTATCACGATGTTGAGAAGCTGCTGAAAAAGCTATACGTGATCTTCGTTAGAGAAATAGTCGTGGGCTCTACGGAAAGTAATTTTTAACTATTTGGATTTGATCTACTAATTGACTCTGTTCTCCACCTGCATTTGCTTTAAGTGAATCTATCAGCTCGATGTGAGGAGAGACACCCTGCTCTAACTAATATGCTGAACTAAATGGCGTACGGACTGATGAACATCTTGAAGTTCAGCCCCTAACACTCCCTTCATGGATGGCGATAAATTTACTGACATCCTCTTCCAATTTTTGATTATACTAACAATATTAGTCTGTTCCTTCACTAATTAAATCAATGCATATTAGCTTCTGACATTGAGTGTAAACAATCATTCCTTGTATTTTTTAATGAGATAGTAAGCTGCTAGGATTAAAATGCAGCAGACGAGCACTAAGGATACAATATACGCGCACCTCGACTGATTCTCCTTCCTCCTCAACAGATCATTGAGTTTCTGCTTTTGAATTTGGAAACTCCTGCTGATGAGTCCCTCATCTTCCTCCTCGCCTCCTTCAAAATTTTACATCCGGTTGATCTAGTTCTTTTTTACGATAACTTTACCATTAGTCTATCTAACACCATATGAAATCGGCTCTAGTCGTAACTTTCATAGAAAATGTCAGCAACCACTCTCAAATAATTCTGCATGCGCGTTGAGCGCTAAATGGAACAAGCGGTACATCTGGATTTTATGCGGCCAGTGCAAATATAAATTCATCCTGACGAAAGTAATAGGTTGTCAAGTTCTCGAACTGGATAATGTGGACGAGTTTAGATTCATCTCGCTTTATACGCTTGCATAGTCTCTCGAAACTTCCGTTAAGCTTAGAACCTCTCGTTGGACATACCCATACTGACAGCACTCTTTACTCGCTCATGATTCCATAGAGAAAAACTCTCACCATTCGTAATTTATTTGAACTATACTGCTCAGTCGATAAAAATGAATATTTATGTAATCAGATAATTTTTAGTATTACTGCCTCTGCCAATCGATCTTACGTAAATGAGTAATCAATATGTTTTAGAAATCCGCATATAATCATGGTAATAGAGATCAGATCAAAATACATTGAGGTAATGTTTGTCTTTGCCCATAACGAATCTGATGGAGCTTAGGTCTAATTGTGAGTCAGTGCAGGTAGATTTTATAAAAGACGACTTCATGCTCATCTCATCATGCCCCTGCTCGCTTTGTTCATGCAAGAGGTTTAGCATCATACTACCCTTTAATTTGTCTTTCCTTCGGATGGAATTCGTCATCCTTTTACCTATTTATATTACCTAAGCCGTCAGAGTTTATGTTTTTTATCTCAACAGTCGACTCCTCTCTCGGTTTTCTCGATAGTAAGATTAGAATATTTATAATAACTAGCCGAAACGTTGTTATTAGGGCTGTAATAGAACTTTGCCCAGCTGACGTTTCAAATTATCTCCTTTATCGTCTGTGAGCACATTAAAGATTTATTGCTGACTGTCAATGTTATTCGAGGAAGAAGTGGATAGTCCGAGTTTAAAAAGTTGACTGAAACTTTCTAGTAGCCTAGTTACTTCTTAAAAAAAGGCGACGATATAATTCTGTGACTGTTATTAGTAAAGTTTGCTGGGCGGCTTGAAGTTGGGAGGGAGTGATTGACGTTTCATCTGTTTTTTATTCTTGCTTTGAGTTTCCTTCAACAACTCTGCAATCTTCTTCTTCAGAAAATTGTTCTATCTCTTGAGTTGATCAATCTCCATCTGATAGCATCTATCATCGTCGATATCATCTACTTCCTCTTAGTAGCTCTGCTCCATACGAGTATGTAACTATTATAGAAGTGGCAGCAGAGGCGTATCTATTCTGATTGGGGAATGAACTTGTTGATTTTCCATAGCAGCTTTTCGTTATAATTATGAAAACAGAACTTAACACAATTACGCAAAAGTATTACAAAAATTTTCTTCGTTTCATTACCCAAAATCTGGCTGACTGTTAATCGGGCAATAAGATATATTTTACTGCTGATTCAAAATATTATTTACTGATATTGGTATTAATAGTATAGTCATTATAAATAACTCATTATTTCAACTATTCATGCAACTGGCGAATCGCGAAATACAGCCAATGCAGTAACTGCTTCACCATTTATCTATATTAGGATGAACGGACTTTGCATTCTTAAATTTGGACAGTTATAACGTGTGAACCATGTATTTATGATCTCGTGTCCACTCGCTCTTGTTGAGAAGCGATTCAACTGCTTATTTTTTGGTTGGGTCGGTCACGATCACGTTGACTGGTATCCTCACCATTTCCTGATGACTTAAAACTGTTTCTATTTGGTAGTAATGTTACTTAGAACTTACATTCCCTCCTGAATGTTGCTATTAAAGATATAGATC
>Ga0302188_10002286_pt1 | contig 14091 bp, 14 predicted proteins | sample II_Bog_E2_1_FD_198783 | JGI IMG/M metagenome (GOLD analysis project Ga0302188, IMG submission 198783) | Peat permafrost microbial communities from Stordalen Mire near Abisko, Sweden - II_Bog_E2_1 | ecosystem: Environmental > Terrestrial > Soil > Wetlands > Peat | place: Sweden: Abisko... | reverse complement strand
TTAATTATATTTAATATATATAAATTTCAATTTAAAATTAGATCTAATTCTTAATTTAAGTTAATCAAAGAATTAGTATTGCCCATATAATATATATAAAATGGAGAAGGAATAGGAAACAGTATGGACCAGCCCTCAATTATACCTTGATGCTTAAGGCTTCACTAAGTCTTTTTCAATTGATTAGTTTGATCCTTAAGAGGTTCTTTAATTCTACAATCAATATGGAGTTGTAGTCTTTAATCACGTCTTAAATCAACAAGATATTGAAAACACAATTGATGATCTGTGGACAGATATTCAAGGACGGTGTGGCGAATAAAATGATCGCCACGATCCCTCAACTTGGAAATTTGATGGATGGAGAGGATCCTATGGATTTGTCAATGGACAGCCCCTCAATTATCCTCAAATCTGTAAAAATCGGCAAAACCCGAAAGTTTATAAAGCGTTTAAAACTCTCTATGAACTAACATCAGGAAAAGAGCTAAAAGAACCACTGATAGCAATGTTCGATAGAGGATCTGGTATGCGGCCAAGCAAAAATCACCCGGAATGGATTACTAACGATCTTTATCATTTTGATATAAACCCCTGGTGGTGGACAAATGTGGTCAAGACTAATCGCAAGGATTGGAGAAAAAATGGAGATTATGAGCCTAAAAAATTTGCTAAATGGTTGAGCTAAGGAAATGCTCTTCCCAAAATAGGATACACTAAACTTGCTGGCGTTTTAGCACTAACTGACACAAACTAGTATAGTGGAGGCTTTGAAGCCGCTTGTGGCTTTCAGCATTGCATAAAATAGTGGTGCTAAACTCATGAATACAATTATCTAATCTAAAAGGATAAAAATTTAAAGGGCAATTTTCAAAAAATATATCAAAGAAAAGGGTCTTTAGCAATTTTCACAAGAGAATTACCCCACAACATCTATAAAAATATATCATAAAATTGGAGATTCGCGCAGTATGTTAGAATGAGCCCTTAATCATGTTTGATGCTCACCCCATTTTAGAAATAAAAGCGAAAATAATGTGTGTTGTAATTTTTGCCAAAAGATCTTCCAGTCTAAGATCCAATTAGTCGAGAAATTTACATGTTAGAGTGATAAGAGCTGATTCATTTTATTTAACTGTAAAAATATAGATCCTATCAGTATCATTTATTTTTTCGAATCCTCCAGTACATTAGACACTGATCCTACCCACCAACAGAAACTATGTATTGATCATCGTTGCTCCAACGAACATTAGTCACATGACTTGAGTGGCCCTTTCCTTCAACGTAGTTTGAATTTTGTATAGTACAGGGGAAGTTATATACACAAACTTTACCACTGTTATTACCAGCAGCAAGAAGGTATGGACTTTTCAAATCATCTTTAAACATTGTGTTTTTAATGGAAATGTTAGAACGATCTACCGAGTGTATGAACGTTCCATCTGTCTATTTTGGATAAATGCCTTGAACTGGCCATCCTAAGTTACAAGTCCATGTAGCCCATCTCTCATCTCTGAGCATGGTAGCCCCACTGGTGATCTGTTTACCTGAGTTAAGATCCCAAAAAAGAATTTCATAAGCCCCACAAGTAGACTGCATATAACAACTATCTCTGGACACGTCAATGTGAGTAATATAAGATGAGTGCTTGAGTAAAGGTTTATATTTGCGTTTGTAATCACCAGATACCTCATCATAATCGTATACATAAATAGCATTGTCATGCGAACCGACCAACAGAGTATTATAGCCGAATTTTATGTCCGATATCCATTATTTAGCATGCTTGAAAGTTAATTTGAGATTCATTTGACAAGTTTTCTCAGTAAAATCAAAGATTTTGACGCGCCCATCTTTGCATCCTACAATTAGGTTTTTCTTATCGGGAGACAAGCATACGGATCTACCTTTCGAGCTCTCCACAAAATCTTTTGTTTTTTTGTCTTTTTACACCTCCATAAATGCCCTATCTGTTGAGTTATCAGTTTTTTAAACAAAATTCAATGAAGCACAACTCATGAGTTTCCTTTCGGATAAGCTCCAACAGCGAACTGTAGCGTCATCCGAACAAGTAAAAATGAGGTCATCATATATTGCTAATCCCCATACTTCATTGGTCCAAGTGTTGTTGGGGCTGTAGTGACATTTAAGATGATTTTTAATGCTTGATATCTTGGGGTTAGGTTTAGAGAGGTTTTCAGTCTCCATTTAGTATATTTAGGAACCAAAAGTACCAATTAGCATCTTTTTATCAAGAAAATCGAGAGATCGAACTGATGTGTTCTCTGACTTGAATTTAAATAACTTAAGTGTTTATGAGAGAACAAATACATTTGTTTTTTTGAAGGATTTATCTAAAATAAAGATGAGACCATCTTTTGTGCCTGCAGCAATAATTTATTTTTGAATTTTTATAGATTATACTACTGAAGCATAATTTGGCTACTTTTATTCTGGTTTCTGCTTTTCAGGTCTCTACAATTGCACCACTGGCTTGCCTTATGCAAACTTCCAACTGTATATTGTGCCAGCTGATCCACCTGTTAGAACCATGCCATCACCAATAGCTAAACTTACAAAATTACCCCTAATCTTAGATTATTTCGAAGTCATTTTTTGGTCGACAGTCCAAGATTTAAAGTGATTAATACCAATTGTAACAAATTCACTGTTACTAACCCATCCCATTTTTAGGATTACTTTCTTCCCTCCTTTTGCTGTAGAAATCAGCTTTCCCTTCTGTAAATCCAATAATCCGATCATATGATCATCATCCATTCCAACACATACTCCCCGATTACCATCAGGACTAATTGCTACAGCTAGTACACCCTTCGTCACTGGTCCTTTGAAAGTGTGGATTAGTTTAGCATCCTTATAGTAATTAATGTAAGGTTTTGGTCCGAGCTATCCAGTGAGTACGCCTCCACTTGGTTTATGGTAATCAATAGATAGTATATCATCGTTATGATCAGTAAATAGGGTTTGAGTGTTGTTGGCTGTATCATGATAGATAAGGACAGCTGCAGCGTGGAATATAAGAGTTTTGTCGTCGCAAAAATATAAATTTTGTCGACAATCTTTCGTTCTATAGCCATGAACGTATTATAACTTGATGTCGACATTGGGAGGTTGAATGGTTTGTTTAGGCCATTAGTACGTAGGCTATTTAATGGCTCCTAACCAAGGTTTTATTGCCATGAATTAATCACCCTCATCTGCAGCCTCAAAAAACTCTTCAACCTTAACTTTCTTTTTTCTTCTTTCCATAATTCTGTTGGGTATATCTATATCATCATCAAGCTCATCCAGCCCATCGGATTAATATCCTTCATCCTTAGCTTTTTCCATCTTTTCCTTGCCTCCTTCAACCTACCATACAATGATGGTTTTGTCCTCTCCTCCTAATGAAACCATATAATTGGGACAAAATCGAATTCTAGTAACGTGAGAACTATGCCCATAATAAATTTTGAACACTTGCTTTGGAATATAGCATGGATACCTGAATAGACGTATTGTTTGATCATCGTATCCAACAGCCAGGAATGATTTGGAAGGATCTCGACATACTGTGTTGACGTCAGAGTAATCAGCACCTTGGAAGATTCCTTGTACTGGAAATCCAAATTTTTGAGTCCAAGTTGCCCAAGTTTAATTACAAACAGCCGAGGCGGATTGATTGCTGCCTGCTGTACTGAGAAAGAGAAGTTCTGCAGCTTGAGTATTGAGAGATATCATGGATGAATCCCTTGACCAGTCAATGTGCAAAACAGCAGAAGTTCCAGCTTTAGCCTCTTTTAACAGACTTAAATTCTTTCCATTCAATCTTAAAAACTCCATTACCATGGACTGGCCATGAGTGCCATAAGCAATATATTGTCCATCAGGTGAGAATTTGACTTCCTCAACCCAACCATCGCTAAATTTACCTTTATTAGTGGTATATGGTTTGCCAGTGTACTAGCAGTTGAGATTCAAAGTTTTATCATATAAGTAGAGTTTAGCTTTGGCATCGGCGACTATCATCCTTTGTCCATCATTGGACCAGTCCACTGCTCTGATTTTCTCCTAAAAATCGATGCGCCTCACCTCCTGCTTTTTGGCGATATCCCAACATCGGACAGTTCCATCATCACCACCAGTCATGAAGATATCCTCATTATTATTGGTAGCCAAACCCCAAAGCTATCCTTTATAGTGTCCTTGAGTAACAATTTGAAACTTTCCTTTATTCTGATAAATAGCAGCACAACCCTTGGTGACAAACACTAATTCATCGCTCTATTAAACTCTAAAATCGATTGAAAGGATGCCGTACTCCTCTTCTTTTAGAGTAACTTTTCGCTAAACAAAGGCTGAACGACTATCAAGGAAAAGATCTGATGATTTAATAGACCCATTTTTCTCCTTAGGCCATCTCAATATTTTTCCGTCATCTCCTCCAGAAAAAATAAACGATTTCTTTTCGAATAACGCCTGTACTTTACCCACATGTGCCTTGATAGGGTCAGACGATGTAGAACCTGTCCAACTGTAGAGATTTCCTTTTGCACCACCAGTTATGTAAATGTTATTCGATGTAACACAACAGACCTGTGACTCTGTCTGGGATTTAAATTGTCCCTGTCTTCCTTTACTCTGGTCCCAAAACTTGACATGATCGTTTCCACAAGTGACAAATTAAGTATCACTCCTCCAACAAATTCCATTAACCTTGCCCTTAGACACTGGGCCTGAGTAAAGCACAGATCCTGATCGCCAATCGTAGACTGCAAAAGTGTTTTTATCATCATTACCGCAAGTAAACAGCAATTTTCCGGATGGTGAAAATTAAAGTAGAACAATTGCAATTGTATGAAATCCGTCCAAACGTTGCAGTACTTTTTTATTTTCAATATCCCAAACATAAATTGATAATATCTTCTTTAGTGGGTGCTATAAATTTTTCTAGGCCATTTGGCCTGTGGCCATTAACTCTCGTTTGCGGTCAACTGCGAAGCTTACAATATCCTCTTTATGCTACAGAAATATGTCCTGCTATTTGCTGGCTATATCCATTTTCACTGCCATGCAAGCAGTAGGGAACAAAATAGCTTTTCCAGTCTGTGAAAAACGACATTGATTGCGGACTTAATCCTTTAGATATTTATTACGAATTCCAAACACATGATGGATTTTTATCCCTTCGGCTGGTACCTTATTATCTTTTTTAGGATTCGGCTTAAAGTCTTTAGGTGCTTTGGTTTGGCCCTTAAATTGACTGACAGCCAAAGCTTGTTCGCCAGTCTCCTCTACTTATTCAAATTAATCTCCTCCGTCTACTTTCTTGACTTTATCCTTTTTGCTGGCCATTTCATCATCTGAGTCTTCTGTTACGTTTTGAAGCGCATAAGCATTTTTAATGATAACTGGATCATATTTCCAGATAAGTATAGACTTCTCTTCTCCACCAATACTTATCACATAATCTTATGTGTTGTTGAACTGGATTGCAGTTACTGCGTTTGAGTGTCCCTAATATTTGTTAAATATCTTATTGGAGAGCGTAGGGTAGTTAAACAGTTTAACTTTGGCGTATTTATCGCCGATAAGGATGACGTTCTTATAGTGTAAGCTGCGTGCGCAACATGTAATATCAGACTCCTATACACCTCCTGTGAAGATGCCTTTTGTTTGGGGACTTAGAGCAACAGTATGTGTCTCCCATTATGACTTTAAATATTTCTTTTCTCCTGGTGGTAGTTTAACAGGTTTATCTTTCGAAATATCATACACCTCATATCTGTTACCCTCAGTGTTGCATCTCAAGTATTTAACATCATTGTCTTTTGATTTGGTAAGATCAACGCTCGTTATTTTTTCTGAAAATTTAATAGAGTTGATGAGTTTGATCTCTTTATCGCTAATGCCCATGATGCATATCTTGTATTATGGCATGGAGTAGCAGATGATGAAATATTTGCCATAGTGTTAAAATCGCACTAAATTTAAGGTTTCCTGATCCGGATTCTTAATCTTATTATATATAAGTTTGTCCTGCTTTTCAAGGGTGTCTGAATTGTAGCACTGCACCACACCGTTCGAAAAGCCAACTAAAAGCAATTTATTGGAGTTATTGTAATCTATGCTGCGAATTTTATAAGGACATTTTATTTATGCCACTGCTTTTTTAGATTAGCGATACTACCATTTAATTATGCGTTGATCTTATCCACCAGTGTAAATAAATGGCTCAGTTTTGTGGATGGCCAAAGCCCAAAGAGTTCCATCACAATGTCCGCTCAGAATTATCCTGGCTTTATCAAAAGTATCTCCAATCTTTAAGAGATAAGCGTTACTGGATTTAGTACCTATTAATAGCTGTCTTTTGCTGCTTTGAGCCAGTGCAATAATCATGCTAGAAGGGCAGTTAGTTTTAGGAACTATTATTTAACGTTATTTCTAAAACTGATCTGTCCAGACTATTATTTTCCCTGTCTTATCTCCCGATATGAAGGAGTTAATATCAGAGCGGGCACAGAGGGCAGAAACAGATCCAGAGTGTCCCACTACAGCTTTAAAGCATTTGTCCTTCTCCCAAAAATAGATAGAGCCATTGCCCATTCCAGACAACATGAAATCCTTCTTCTCTTTTTTGTATTGTATCTTAATCGGGAGTAGGCACAGTGCCATGGATGGACTAAAATTGCCAAATTATCCCCTGCTGGAGTTAACTGTTTTCTTTTCGAAAGTAATAAACAAAATCTCCTTCACTGTTGCCGCTACAAGCGATTTTTCGTCAGAGGAAAATTTAATATCGAAGACAAGGCTTTTTGTTAATGGGCCGGCACATAATATTCCTGTTTTTGTTGAGGTTAAATTTTTCTATAACTATTTGAGTTAATTAAGATCATAAACGACTAGTTTGTGATCTTAGTCATTGCAAGTGGCAGCTAGCAAATTTTTAGAAGGAGCTAAGCAAATAGATCCAATGGATTAGCACAGCTACTTTGTTACTCGGGAAGAGGAGCGAAGAATGCCATCAATGTCTTGAGTCTCCCATATTATTATCATGGGCTTACTGCCAGTTTAGCCCGTGACAACAGTGTTTCCCACAATATCAATGCAAGTTATATCGTCTTTGTGCTAGCTTAAAAATTTTTGATCAAATTATTGCTCATTACCTTTTCGATTGGATCTTTCGTTCATAACAATGCCAAGAGCCCCATTATAACCCACTATTCTATCCTGGCTATCAAATTTCAAGTTGTTTCGACTATCAAAAGAACGATAGCCTAATGCATACTCGAGGGTCATCAGCTGAGATGGCGCATTTTCCTGAAGTTAACCTGCAAAATCTGGCTCTTTAAAGGAATCCACATCTTTAATCCAGGGTTTCGCTGGTGGTGTATACTGTTCCCCAGCGACTTCCTCGACTTGAAACTCATCATCCCCCTGCATACGATGTTAGATTCCTCTTTTAATTCGATCAACATTAGGATTATTTTCAGTAAGATGTCTATCTACTTACTCTCCAATATCTGAGTCTACCAAATCATAGATTTGATCCTGAAAATCCATCTGTTTCTTGGTAATAAATCCCATATTATAGAGCCAATTTTTGTAATCCTCATCTTTGGTGCATATTTTACAGAATTCCCCCTCTTAAATACTTTTACTTTTGTCATAGTCGTATTTGTTAAATTTGTTCTTGTTGACCTTTTTAATATCAGTTGCTTCCTGCTTTACCAGATAGGCATTGTACTTTAGACACATTTACGTGAAAGGCAGCAAATCCGCTTCTTTCAAAGATTTCCCTTGAACTGCTAACATCGAAAATAGCTTAATGCCTATTTGCTAAACAGTAAGATTGCATAAGAAGCTGACTGTACAAATAAACTCGTATTCCTCGATAGTACCTCCCTCATCAAAATCTGCTATTGCCATAAAATCCTTATAGATGGCGTCATTCATTTTATAGGCCTACATAAACAACTCCTTTTTGAGCACACCACCCTCCGAGAGAGTTTCGAATTTCTATTTGATGTAGTTAATCTGGCGTTCATTGAAGCCACGATAGAAAGAGCGTGAGCGCTTTCCCAAAATCTTATTTCCCATTATTTAAATTAAAAATGAAACATTTTCACAGGTAAACAGAGTATTTATAATTTATTTGATAACTGATTGCCCTATTATCTAAACATCATTAAAATACTTCCTTCTGCTAATATATCTAAGATTCATTATAATTAATCATGAAAATCAAAGTAGATCAGCAAAATTATGTCATTATTGATCTGTAGTGCGGAGGCAGGATTATAGAACTTGTACTCGGAGGACATGTTGTTATTAAGGCTTAAAAACCTTATAGTGATCTTGGATCTGGCATGTTTCTGATGTTTCCTTGGGTAAGTAAGGTTCCAAATCATCCATATGAACCTCAATTACAAAATCAGTATCATGGTTTTGTGATGAATAGACCCCGAGATATCACAATTAAATAACTTGGTCAAATCGATAAAATTCAATTTTAGTTGGTCCAAAAATAGGATTAGAAAGATAAACATAACTTTATTGAAACTTATACTCTATCGAAAGGGCACCTCTCTATTTCTTTTGAAATATTGTAAAATAAAAACGACAAGATGCCTTGCTGTTTCGGCTATCATCCCTACCTTCAAATCGACGATAACTCTCTGGATACGATAAAAATAAAAAGTGATATCACAACTTTACTGTAGTTTGATGAAGTACTTATAAGTTAATGAAGAATACACTGCCCATTTATCCTTTTAAGAAAAAATAAATTGTAATTACTGAAAAAGATACATATAATAACCTTTTTAAAGGTGGGCATTACTTGTAGATGATTTCAAGCCAAGGTACACATTTGAAGATAATGAGTGATCTCCCCTACTGGCAAATTTATAATCCTTCCTAGAAGATGAAGTTAGCAGTATAACCTATTTCATTTGGTGGCAATGTATACAACATTTATAATCAAGATTCATCCATAATTTTAGCAAAGAATGGATAAATATAATTAAAAGTTTGGTAGTAGTGATATATACTTAATCATGTTTAATAAGACAGATTTAATTCTACAAATATTTACTGTTCCAATGATTAAATAACTAGTCTTTTTCACATCATATCAAATATATTTATTCCAATCGCTTATGAGTTATTGACCAATCAATTATCGGTTTTATTTATCTATGACCTGAATATTAAATATTCAAATGAGTCAACCATCTTTCCACATAGCATAAATCAGTTCACGTACATTTAATGATAATTCTATAATGTAGACTTCCATGGAACAAATCGCAAGCCCCTTCAGTATCAATAAATACGCTCTATCTCATGACAGATTCTTCGATAATAATAACAAAGTGATTAAAAAAATAAGTGGACCCAATTGGGAAGAGTTGTATAAGCTACAGCAGAGAGAAAATGAACAGTACAAAGTTGTACTCAAGGATTACGCAACTCGTTTTCAAGATTTTAGCCATGGTAATAGTAATGAAGGAACCAGCGAGTCACAAGTGAAGTCGTTAATGGAAATGATGAACATAAAGGATAAAAAATACCAATAATTATAATAAAACTATCAGAAATCGATTTCAGGGTTAAAGGAAACCATATAAAAAAATCAACTATTGTTCCGAGAGGTATAGAGGCTAAATAAGAAGCTAAACGATTCGTAATTGAGTAAACAATAAATTATACAGCTTATAGTCGGGAGCATCAGGTACTACAAAAATCACAAAACGTCATCTCAAATCTGTCAATCAGTAAGAGCAACTACTAAATTTAATTGGTCAATATGAAAGACAGTCTAGTTATAATGTAAAAGGAAAATCGAGAGATTTCTCAAACAAATGAAGAGTATTAATAAAAAATTGTGCTCATCACTCAGGAGATTGAACGATTAAGGAATGTGTTGCAAAGCACTCGAAACTAGAATTAAAAATTAAAAAGCAGAATTCGGGAGATGGAAAGCAATAATACAAAGTATTAAAACGATAATAGATAATTGATAAAAGCTATTGAACGAATACGACTGTAAAATTAGGAATCAAAATAAAATGTTTCCACTCTTACTATGCAACTGCATGAGTATCATGAAAAAATGGTCAACAAGGAAACTGTCATCACTGACTATCAGGACAGAGAAAACAAAATAGCTTTGATCTTGAAAGAAAAAGAAAGATAATATCAGTAATCAGAATCCAAGGTTCTAGAGGCCAATCAAAGGATATAGGAGGAAATTAACAGCAGAAAGAATTAATCTTTAAATAACAGAGAACTCACCAAGGAAATTAATCAATTACGCACTTATTTAAACTAATCCAATCATTCTTCAAAAGCAGTAGAGCTAGAACAGGGCAGATTGTATCAATAATACGATAATATGGTTAAACGTTGCGAGACTCTCCAAAATCAGTGCGAATAGCTCTTTAAATAAAAAAACAATTTAGTGCAAGAAAAATAATTTTTCCTCAAAGATAGAGATGAGGGGATCAAAGAAATGTAAATTTTGAAAAAGGAAAAATAGTGGGAATTAAAACAAAAATAAAAGCTCATTGTTTCGCTGCAGGAATACTAATCTTCCATTCGGAGGGTGGGTGAGTAAAAAAATAGAGATAATTAATTTGCGTCCAAGAAGTATGAAGAGCGATAGCAATCAATAACAAGAGATTATCAATACCAAGTTGATTTAATTAACCAGCAAAGAGTATTGGAAATTAATTCTATTAACAGCGAACTCAACCAATGTCGTCAGTAGCTCACGTCCAAAATAAATTAATTAAGCCAGTATAAATCTTAGCTTGCAGCCAGGAATAAATAAATAAATCTTCTAAAGCAAGAGCGAATGTCCCAAAGTGGTGTGATAAACACATCACGTAAAGACTATGATTAAAAAATGAAGGATAAAAATGATATGATAAGTGATTTGAGGACTAAGCTGTCAAATTATGAACGACTGATGTAACAAAATCGTAAGGAAAAAGACATGATTTTTCAATAAAAAAATAGCGTATCACTGCAAACACTCAAAAGCTAGCAAGTCATTGAACTCAAGAATAGTTAGTTAAGAAATAGTATGCTAAAGATCGAGGAGTTAGACAAACAACTTAAGGGGACATCATCTGTTCTTGATTAAAAAAATACCAGCATCTAAAAGTTTAAACGAGTTATCAATGATCATGAGCTAGTTATCAAGCAAATCAATCACAAACTTAATGAACGTGAAAAATAAATAAATAAACTAATGGCTGAATTGGAGAGATTAGCCAAATTGTTGCAGGAAAAAGACGCATATATAAATTAACTTAACGGAAGGTTTCGCGAGACTGCCAACTCTCTCGAAGAACGAAAGAGAGAGATCGTGACCATAAAGCAAAATAATGATAAATTAAGTTTGGGTTTGAGCAAGGTAGAATAATCTAAAAATGACACACAACTTTTTCTGAAGCAAATATAGAGATTAAATGAAGTAATAATGGGAAAATAGAACGAAGTCAAGACTCTTAGATTGGAATTAAATAAATTAATGGAAAAGATTGATATTATAAGCCAAGATCAGCAGCAAATTATTAAAATACTAGAGCTAACAACTTCCCAAGGCTCAAAAAAGTAAACTCAACTGGTAAATTACTTCGAAGGCATCAAGGAGTTTATTTTGAGACTAAATCAAGATAATGGCGTCACTTTGACTGAGTTAGGAAAACAAAATAGTCGTATTTGCTCGCAACTTGATAATTGTGAAGGTTAACTGAAGCATCAATGTAACCAATTGTAATAAAAATTGTAAGAATCCCATATTATCATAAATATAAAAAATTAAGAACTTCGGCTTGTTGGGCAAGAACTAGAATAACTAAAAAGGAAGTTAAAACAAATGTAAGAAAATAAAGTTTCTTAAAATTAAATCTTTGAAAAATTACTATAATTAACGAGAGAAAATGCTTCCATTCGCGAGTAGATGATACTTATTAAAGCTAATCATCAACAATAAATACAAATTAACAATAATAGCAATGTTCAACAGTTAACAAAGGTTAATTAATACGCCCTTATTCAATCAAAGGAGCTGGACAAATCTAAAAATTATATTCAGCAGATAGAGACTTAGTTGAATGAAGCAAAGCAGAGGGCAAAGGAAAGGGATCATCTCATGTCATAATTACAATAAAGAGAATCATTAATCGAGGAGCTACAATTAAATAAAGAATAATTAGAAAGAAACATGGGATAAATAACAAAGTTAATTGACGCTAGAGTTAAAGAGTTTTAAGCCATGGCCAATAGCCTAGCTAGTAATGGCCGATAAATGGAGAGGTATCGATAAATTATTAGAAATTATGAAAATTCGCATAGCAACAAAACAGCTAAAAACATAAAATCGGATAAACAAATTGAAATATACGAATGTTAAATTAGTAAACTTTAAAAAATTATTGAGATTCGCAACAGTCAACTTGCAAAGAACCAATAAAGCTATCTCAATCTAAAGTAAAAAAACTAAACATTAGAACAATAAGCTAAGGGTTTGAGACAGGTCGGTGTCAAATTAAAATAAAGTGAATAGAAATGTTTAGAGTATGAGTATCATTTAAAACAGATTGAATAAGATAAAAATTAACTCGAGGAAAGGAGTAAATAGTACGAAGAGACCATTGATAAGTTGGAAAATACAATCGCATAGATTGATATGGAGAGAAGGAATGAACTCACAAACAGTAATCGCAGCAATTTGGAGGTCATTGATCTTAAAAGGCAAAACAAATAGCTATCAAAGCAGATTTAGAAACTCTTCACTCGGATTCAATAAGGTGAAAATAAAATAGAAATGGTAAACCAGCAAGTTCGTGCCCTTCAACAGGAATTATACCATCTATTAGAGAGCAATGCTCAATCTTTAGCCAAGTATGAATAATTTGAGACCGTTTTAAGAGAAAAAGAAGATCTCCTCGAGCGCATACATAATCTCGAAGATGAAGTAGAGGACAAATAGAAAAATCTGAAATCTATGGAACTTGAAATGGAGTATCTATCAAAAAAGCAAGACCAAGTGAAGTTATTTATCCATAATTACAAAGGCAAGTAAAAGTTATTATATTTAGCAACAGCTAGCTGTCAAGATAAGAGTTAAATTTGAAAGATACTTTATCTGACATCTAAGTTTTACAGTCTGCAGAGTCATCCAATCACTTTTAATAAGAATTTAGAAAGGAAGAGTGATGATCATCTATGATTTACTTCTAAGGACAAGTAATTGTATATGCATTTTATATTTTAATGAAAATTTCCAACTAAATTATCATCGAAGGATATTAAAGAATAGATTTTTTTTAGGCATAGAATCATCAGATTCTTTAAAATATTTAAATTAATCAAATGCACATCATTCAAATCATCATTTGAAAATATGAAGGGATTTTTGACATTGGATACACAGCCGAATGTTGCAAGTTATGCAGCGAGCATAAGTAGGCATCTATACCCCACAATTATTGCAGTTTAAAGGGGAGTTAAATTAAAAGTTCCAATCTATATTAGAACAAACATCTCTATGATCTGAGTGATCACATTTGCAACAGATACGGAAGTGACACTTCAAACATTATCTGGCTGCCTTGGATATATTGTTACATTTAGAACAACGCATTTAACGGGCATAACTATGGTTATTTTTATCATAATCGCAAAAATATTTACTTTATTTATGATTTAATGGACAGATGGGCCTTCCTCTTACAATTTGCTTTTTTACAGTCGAGGGTAGTTTAAGCATATTTATGGTTTAGGAAGGATCAAAGACTCTTCGTGGTTGTATCTCCTTCACATTAAATTTAACTTTGCAGAAGGGGCATTTTGAATCCTTTTCAGCAATGACGTCTGCGCATGAGGCACATAAAAAATGTTGACTGAGGCAGATTACCATCTATTTTCTGCTTCGAGAGTTGTAAGGCATAGTACAGACAGAACAGTGTCCTTAAGCATGCATGATTTGGGTAACAAAAACAAATATAATTTGCTCGATTGATTATAATGAATGTATATGATATAAAATCAGATAATAATGATATCAGATTT
>Ga0302188_10002273_pt1 | contig 14146 bp, 16 predicted proteins | sample II_Bog_E2_1_FD_198783 | JGI IMG/M metagenome (GOLD analysis project Ga0302188, IMG submission 198783) | Peat permafrost microbial communities from Stordalen Mire near Abisko, Sweden - II_Bog_E2_1 | ecosystem: Environmental > Terrestrial > Soil > Wetlands > Peat | place: Sweden: Abisko... | reverse complement strand
AAAACCACGATGAAAAACCTCGTTTTAAACCAGTTTTAGCATTGTCGTAACTACTTAATCAGAATATCCAATCCTCATCGTTAAACCCTCTCTATTGCCCTTTGTCGTGCGTTCCTGCGGTAGTTTTCCCGACCACTATAAAAAAGCATCAGCAGGCGGAAGAATTAATTTTGCTGCGTGCAAATTGCAAGATTAGATGCTATATGTTGTAAATATAAACAACCAATATTGTAAATTGCAATGAGAATTAACCCCTTCATTTAATCACAGCAAAGCCAAACAGAATATAACTTAATAGGAGTATGAGGAGTATGAGGAGTATGAGTATATATCCATTACTAAATGTGAATAAACACAATAGAAATAGTAGAATTATATTGTTAAATCACTGGATAGGAATTCAGCTCCTTGATAAGAATGGGCATGGGGTAGGGTTAATTGATATAATTACAAAAGATAACAATGTCAACAATTCGACAGAATTTAATATTTATGACAGGAATTTGTTTCAAACTAAAGATAGTACATCACAAATAGCATTAGAACAAGCGGATGTACTTTACGAGAGACAACAAGAGTTGGAAGAACAAGCCATTATACCATTATTAGATTTAAATAAATTAGAACAAGCGGATGTACTTTACGAGAGACAACAAGAGTTGGAAGAACAAGCCATTATACCATTATTAGATTTAAATAAATTAGAACAAGCGGATGTACTTTACGAGAGACAACAAGAGTTGGATATTAATACATTATCACAAATTCAACGTGATGGTGAAGATATTCAAGAAAAACTAATCAACGTTACAAATAAAATGAAATTACAAAAAATAGGGGAGAAAATAATAACTATTCAAAGAAGAGTGGAAGAAATAACAAAATCGATAAACACTAGTAAAAAAAGGGATAAAACAACAATTCTTTCCCAATTAAAACAACAAAAACAACTGAACAGTGACATTGAAAAAAGTTATATAGAAAGGTTAAATCTTTGCAAGATACTAAATATTAACTCCTTAAATGTAGCAGATTCAGTTGAATTTTTAAATTTAGAAAAGAAACAATTAACAGAACAAAAATTAGATAATATAAGTATGCAAGATAGATTATATCAGCAAATTTTCATTAACATTGAGAGAAAAAATGATTCATACAATCTTTTATCCAAACTTAAAACCCCTCATAAAGAAAAGTTTTTAGAATATATGTATAGAGTTGTATCTAAGGAATATAAAAATGGCAAAATGGAAATACCGCAATATATTGTGAATCTAAAAAATGATACTCTGAATCTTTGTAAAAATTACGAAGAACTTCACTCGATTCAGCGGGTTAAAGAGGTTAAAAATAATAAGAAAAATCAAACTGAACAAAAAAATCCTTGGGCTGAAGCAACGTCTAAGTTAAAGCCCGTATCTAAAGAACAACAATATTCTGCTGGAACAGCAAAAGAGTTTGAAGGTACAAAATTTGCCGTGTCAGCAAAACAAATAAAACCTACTGGTCGTCAAGCTAGCGAACCATTTGATTTTAAAAAAGCCGATCAAAAAAATATAATGGTACAAAAAAAACTGGACTACTAAAATTGCAAACTGAGATATAATTTCACAACAAAAAAGGGAAATTATATTTATATGTCTAAAAAAGCAAAGCAGAGCCTGCCCGTCAGAGATTGGACTGTAGCTATAGCTCATTTTATGATTAAATTTGAAGGGAGAATTTAAGACCCTATGAGAAATTTACACACTTAGATGGACAGAGCAAGCCCAACCTCAAAATCCTTGCGTATTTCTGCTATATCTGCTTTTGTAGCGACTCTATTTTCAACGGCTTTGACTTCGTCTTTTGTCGCAAATTTCTTTACAATATCCGCTTGTTTATCAGTCAAACCAACAAAAACTAATTCCTTATATAATTCGTGCGTGTCTATTGCTTGCATAACTAACTACCATTAATAAATCCATTGGCTAGTTTTAACATATCAAGATTAGTCATTATATAAAAAAGTTAGTTTGTGGTAATTCGTGCATTAGAACTTGATTGATTCCGTAGCTTGCATCAAGAATGTAGATGATAATTTATTATTTACTATATTATCTATTGCGTACTATATAACAGTATGATATACTACTGAATATAAAGAACGAACAAAAAAAGAGACGTAAAATAGGTAGGCTTAGGATAGAGGAGTTTTATAATGCGGTGTCTTTATGTAAGACAGACGAGCAATTAACCGCAATATGCAGTAGTGAAAAACAATATATCAATCAGAATTATAGCAGCTTAGCTAGTCAAAAAGATAGTTTTACCAAATACCGTAACGGCATCAAAGATTTTTATTTAAAACCAAAACATGCAGATTGCAGCGTGCTTTTTGAGGCGGTGATTGATTTATACAAAAAGAAAGATACTAATAAGATGTTACATATCGCTACTAAACATAAAGTTAGCCTGTCTGCTTTGAAAAAGGCTTTTACTGTTTATGCGACAGTCAGAAAATATTTGAAGTTGGAAGACAACGAAACTATTGACTTAAACAGAGCTTACAATATTCAAGTGCGGGAAGATATGACTAAACTTAAAAAGATAAAAGACGTTGATGGCTATATAGCGAAAGCAAGAGCGTTGCTGGATGATAGATCGTACATAGTAAGGATTTTGGCATTAGCCGCTTTGACTGGTCGCAGAGTTGCGGAACTTGGCACAAGTGCAAGTTTTCAACTAATCGCTGGCACAGATAATAAAATCTTGTTTGATGGACAATTAAAAACTAAAGGGCGGGATTGTCCCGCTTATAAAATCCCCGTCCTTGCTAATCCTGCCGACCTTGTGCAGACATTGCAAGCTTTGCGGACGAAAAAACCACAATTTGTCAACGACCCCTTGAAGTTTCACGATGCAAGTTCAAAACATCTAAGTTTAAGAGTAAAACTATGTTTTAGTGAGTTCGTGGAAGGCGATATCACGCCAAAAGATTTAAGATCTATATATGCGACTATCTGTTGCAAACTGTTTAAAAATAATGATCGCAAAACTGCCCAAAGCTACTACGCTGAAATTCTTGGACATAGTGAAAGCGACCACGCAACATGCAATAGCTATTTTGATTATTGCATTGATTGATATAGTGGATATTTTATTATTTACTATATTATCTATTGCATACTATATAATAGTATGATATACTCTATTTATAATAATTAAATGATTAAGAGGTTTGTTGTGACTGAAACAGAAAAAACCATCGATGCGAAAGTGGAAAGAAAAGCCCAAATAAATATTGGCAATGTAGACGCCGAAGTGAGAAAACAGTGGGAAGATGTAAAAAATTCCAAAAGATTATTAGCTAATCATGAATTAGTAGCCGAACTGTTAAATTTTTATATTGCGAATAATGAGCATGCTTTTAATGAACAAGAACAGAAGATCGTAATACAGGCAAAAGATATAGAGCAAATGACCACGCCACAATTAATCAAAAAAGCGACTCTTGCTTATTGTCGTAAACTAATCAAAGACCATAGAGAAGGTCGCACAGGACATAAAAAAACTATTGCCGCCGAGGAAAAATTGCAGGCAACTATACAAACGATAATGGACGACAACGCTGTAAAACCACATTGCGATAAATTATATATTAATCAAACTTCAATCAAAAATTTTGCCAAAACGAGGAATCAAAACTTTTCCCAAGACGGCATAAAAAGATATTTAGAAAAAAACCGAGACATGCTGAATGAATATCACCGCCAAAATGACCTATTAGAAAATCATAATAAAGAGATGTCAGTTTTAAGAAGAATAAACAAAAGAGCGGAGCAGTTACAAGAAAAAGAGGAGTTGCAACATGATGGACTGTAAAACTTGCCAATTCATTGCTGAAAATAAAGAGCTTGGTAATTACATCAAAACACGCTTAAGTACCAATTGCGACTTGCAGGAGTTATACGATGAAATAACCAGCATGAATGAGGTTTGCGATTTTTCGCTGGCTGATTTAGTAGAGCATAAGCAACAATGCGACCCTCTAACTATCAATTATGATAATGATAACGAAGAGGCAAACACACCTAAAATGGAAATTGATTTTAGCGAAGGGTTGCGAGAGTTCAAAGATAGTGACTTAGTAGAACAGACGGCTATAGGTAATAGACTTTTAGCGGAAATAAACTATAAGTTAATTTTTATTATCAATGAGAAATTAGATTTTTTCAAAGATAAAGTGCCGAAAGAAGACATCCAAGCCTTAAAAATTATTAATGATATGGTGTATAAACCCGACATCAAAATTGATTTACAAAAAGATATTGTAACTCATGAACAAGCCAAAGAATACGCTAACAAACTAATAAACAAATTGTTGAAAAGCGATAGTTTGACTAAAGATGAATGCTTAGAATTACTAAAAATGATTATTCATGAAAAAATGGAACATCGTTTATTTACTCACTAAAGATAAAAACTAGGTATTTATAGTATGACTCTAACATTGACTAAAACACCCGCTACAATAGAAAAGCTTAAGGAAAAACTACAAGCAATGAATATACCAAGTGCAGTAGTACAAGTTGTAGCACAACAAGAAGTCGTAGCTATTCCCGAAACTATCACTAGTGCCAAGGAAGAGGTAAAAGAAGTTGCCGAGGCGGTTGTACCTACAAAACCAATCACTGGTAAACTTAACAAGGTTAAGCATAAAAAACGACTACCTTTTCAAGATGAAAAACTTGTTTTATATGAGTTGTTAAATAAACATTATCCATTGTGCATTGATTTTTATAACCTCAAGCCTTTTAAACTAAAGATTAGAGAGGATTTATACCAAGCGTTACCGCTTTTATTACCTGATGCTACAGTGGAAGAGTTAGAAATACATGGCAGAAACTTAAATCGTATATTAGGTTTTCTATGTCGCCAAATTAACTATTTAAAAACCTTTGAGCCTAATGTACCAAGGTATAAATTAGATGGAACAATAGAGGGTATAGTAACGGAACAACAAGCAATAAGAGCTAAAAAACAATTGACTAGTATTTTTGATAGTATGCGTAAAAAAGCAGTGTTAAAAAGAGAGAACGAAGAGAATAAGATAATCGATCCTTCACAAGAACAAAACAAAACTAATCAAGAATAATAATCTATGATTTAACTTCATTGTCCTTTTTATTACTATTATAAATTAGTATCTTTGTGTAATTTACGATTGTGTAAAGGTCAGTTTTATTATAAGTTAATTTTAACACCAATTTTGTTCAATTAAAAAAATGTTAAATTGCGTCTAAGAATCGTATTTTTCTCGTTTAAAAACTTGATCATCTAGATATGAGGTTATTAATTATGAAGAATATTCCTACAATAACTATTAACTGCAGTAGACATCCTTCTATGATTGGAAGTGGCATGCATTGTTCTGATAAAATTAACACAACAGGAGGAAACACTAGTAGTTACCCGAATGGCGGAAATCATGGTAATAGTCATTATGGTGGTAATAGTGGAGGTGGTGGCTATAGTTCAGGAGGAAATAACAAAAATAGTGGTAATTCGAGTAACAAGAATAGCGGTAATTCTGTAAGTTATACAGGCAATAGTAATTCACAGGGACTTGGTAAAGAATATAACTACACGGAGGTATTAGGCACTGCTGGACATGTTGCTAAAAATGTTTATGGGCATAGTGCAACTGTAGGGTATATTATTGATTTTTGCAAGAAAAAGTCTGGTGATTGTTGGGGTAGTAACGCCCTTAATCATGGAGCTGGTGGAGCAGATAGTGCGTTATACGTAAAAGCTATTAATCTGAACAGCACTGATATGGATAATAACGATGCTGGTAATTTATTTTATGTCCTTCAAGACTTTAATTTTAATCTGGATATTATCAATCTTTCAAATAATAAACTAGGAAATGTAGCTGTTGAATCTATGATATATGGGATTACTAGCGTACAATACCAAACTCTTTATAGTGCGGAGAGTGGATGGAAACCTTATAAAAGCAGCTTAAAAACAGTGCAAAACGTTATAAGCATCAATTTAAGTAATAACCAAATAGGTGATGACGGAGCTAAACTACTCGCTGATTATTTAGCAAAAGGTTCTCTTCCTAGTACAAAATCTATTGATCTCTCTGGCAACAAAATAGAAGGTGCAGGTTTTAATCATCTTATGCAAGCTTTAGAACGGGAAGTAGTAAAACCTATAACTATTATTTTAGATTTGCAAGACAGTTTTAAAAAAGCTGTTGGTCTTATAAAAAAAGCTACTACTTATTATTCAAATAAATATAAAGAATCCGAACATGGACAATCATTTTATGATAAATATAAATATTTATATACTGATGAAGCTGGTGAGTATGCTTTTTGTAAACAGCTTGGCAATGAAATAAGTATAACAGGAGTGGTTACAGGATTAGCTAAATGCACACCAGGTATTTTAAAGAATACAGGTAAAACAGTGGCACAAGGGGGTGGGTTTTTATTTTGTGCTGCAAAAGAATCAATAGACTTTGATAATGTAGGGCTTGCCGCACATTGTGTAGTTGAGGTTAAAGATGTCATAGGTGAAACCTGTAATAGTAATTGTGAGATTTATTAATTATATAGTTGGTTGTGAATTAACTAATTGAAAAATATACGTTTAAATATATAGTAGATAATAAATACATTCGTACTACTTGTAAAAATAGAATCTGTAAAAACAGAATAACTAAAAATAGTGTTTTTAAATATGTAATAAATAATGAGCAGTATAGTAGGGATCATTGGTGTTATTAAGAACCAAACTATTGGTTTTATACCTTGTACACCAAATTTTGATTTTATGGCAAAATAATTAAGGATACTAATATACCAATTTAATATATCGTGAATTGGTAGATATAGGATTAATGAATCTTTTGAAGAAAACAATAATAAACATATGATAAAGATTCTTTCGATAAAGATAATATAAACCATCGTTATTTTACCTTCAGTTTTATCATGATCAATAGCACCAGACCATTTTACTCTTAAATTATAGAACCATCCTTGAATATACCAAGTAAACGCACTAGATAGTAATGTTACAAGCATAATTACTGTCAATTTAGTTGCTATAGGTGAGAAACATTCGTTAAAACTAAAAAGTCTGCTCGTTAAAATATATGTTATAAAAAATGGGAACGTAACAAATAATGTCCAAAATTTTGAGCGTATAAAGACATTAGGAGCAAATAATCTACTAGGATGAAATAACAAATTATATATATTTTTCGGGCTTAACGGGTTTTTGATTATAATTTCTTGCATATCACAGAGTTTTTATTTTTGAATTAATCGAAAAAATCATACGACAACCTTTGATAATTTACTCTTGCTTATTCTAATTATGGTTGCTGTTTAATAGCAATAGTTTTCTCACTTTATAACCTCCTTATAGACAAACTTTTACTTTAAAAACTATAAACCAATATTATCTAGTAAATAATACCTTAATTTGTTACAATAATAGTAATAATTTTATAATAATAAGTTAGATATGATAAATAAAAATAAATGTCCGTGGCAAGTATTGGAACTTACAACAAAAGAGAATGTTATAAATCTGTCAAATACTCTAAATCTATCAATTTACAATGTAATGAAATTAGCAGTAAACCTATGTAACGAATATAGATGGTATAGTAAATATGATTAAAAATAAAGGCGGGCGACCAGCCAAAGAATTATCAAAGGAGCAACTAAAAGAATTAGAAGAGCTTGCCGTCAATATGACTATAGAGCAAATAGCTGATTATTTTGGTATTAGTGAACGTACTTTTTACGAATTGAAAAATAGAGATTCGGCAGTTTCGGCAGCTTATCAAAAAGGAAAAGCTGCGGGAATCAAGAAAGCAACTAATTTGCTATGGGAGTTGATGGAAGAAAGAAACATCACGGCGATAATCTTCTATTTAAAAACACGTGGCGGTTGGTCGGAAAAACAAGAAATAGATTTAAAAACTAGTGAGAAACTACCTGCTCCACAATTCATTTTTGAGGTTGATGGTATAGTCGAAAAAGAAGGTGCGATTTTTAATAGTAATATAGAAAAATACAACAAAAATTGAATATGACAGGTAGACCAAAAATAAAATTAGATTTAGCAGTAGTTAAAAAATTGTGCCAGCTACACTGTACGGGCGAAGAAATAGCCAGTGTTTTAGATGTTAGTTATGATACTTTAGAACGTAGAATTAAAGAACTAGGATATAATAATTTTGCGGAGTTTTTCGCTAGGTTTTCGGCAGAGGGAAAGATTAGCATCAGACGCAAGCAGTATGAACTAGCGATGCAAGGCAACGTACATATGTTAAAGCAATTGGGTACTAGTTGGCTTGGTCAATCTGATAAACAACAAATAGATATGTTTACTAAAGATGTTACACCACCAGTGATAAAATTTGTCGTTAATTTTAGCGAGCCACCCGCTATGTCCGATCTAAGTGCGGATGAAATAGATAAAACGTTAGATAAACTATAAAGCGTGGTGTTTTACTTCCACGCTTAGTACTTGTTACGTTTTCTTAGCTATTGCCTCTTGGTAGACATTATCTTGCACTTCGTAAAAATGCTCCGCTTTTTGATTTTTGAAAGCATAAAATACCGCCTCCTTTATACCTTTATAAGCTTTTGCATGTAGTAACATTTCTACGATAGTATCATGATAGTGCATCGTGGCATAAATCAATGGCGTTAATTCACAATTGACGTTTGCACCTTCTTTGATAAGTCTGGCTACTTCTTGGTCGTTTTGCTGTTCAATGAATTTGAACAACTCAAACGACAGCATTTTATTAGTATTATTAGAAAATTCTTGATGAGACGTGCAGAAATTTTGATTATCCATAAAACCAACCTCTAGCTTAAGTTAAACATGGTGCTAGGGGCTTAGAACAGTCATTAAAAAACAACTACCTGTTACACTTCGTATCTCAAGAGATACTTATAGCAACAGACCCCTAGCAAAAAACTTAAAGCTAAAAGATTGATTTATAATGATGGTTCTAAGTCATCACTAACGCTATGTAATTTATAAAGAATAATCAATTTATCTGTTTAATTATATACTAAACTATAGTATATTAGCATCCCAAAGAATATAAAAGGTGATATCATGACAAAATTTAGTGTGATAATTCCTGATGAATTAGATAACATTTTAGAAAAATCGGCAAAAGAAAAAGAGCGTTCCAAGGGGTTTATAGTACGCAAAGCCCTTGAATTTTACTTAACGTCTAAAGAAATACAAAAAACATAAAGTATGAATATGAAACCAGAATCAGATAATAAAGACTGGCAAAATCCAATAGCTGTTTATCTGCAAGGGATGACTCAAGGTGCTAATCAAGAAACTATGCACACTTTAGAAAAAGAACAAGCAGGAATTAAAACCGATATATCTACGTTAAAAATAGATGTTTCTATATTAAAAACAGATATAGCAATAATCAAAAATGATATTGCTAATATTAAAGACAACATGGTGACTAAAGCTGAATTTTCGGATTTTAAAGCAGATATCAGAAATGAACTAACTAACGTTAGAATTGAACTTAAAGAAGATATAGCTAAACTTGGCGGTTGTATAGCGATGATTAGGGCTGAATCAAAAGAAGATATAGCCGATGTTAGAGCTGAAATATCAAGTCTTAAACTTAATATGCAAGGCTGGATGATAACTATATTAATTACAATAATAGGCGGAATTATAGCATTATTGTATAAATCATAATCTCTGGTCTAGCTTAGTTTTGCACATAAAAAAACTTTGCGTAAATGGCTGTAGTTGATATATTGTGCGGGATTAAACAATAAGTGAGAAATAGATTATTGATGAATACTAAAAACAAAATAGTGATAAACTATAGCAATAAACGCATAATGGTTAATTTTATTAGCGATGTAGAAAATAATGCTATTATCAAAGAGCTATGCGATTTATTTAATGCTAAAAATTTACTCAAAATTCTTGAGCAATATAATCTTGATATTAAAAAGATACATGCAGTGCCATTAATGAGAGAAGATAAACACGCAATATTTATGGCGTATGGTTTAGATGTAGAATTATCATTGAATCCATCATCTACCGAAAAAGCTCGTATTCTTGCAGTTGCTTCGGTAGAATTTAATCTTTACAAAAAGTTAGATGAGTTTATCTACGCTAGTGCTAGTGAGATTGCAAAGAAATATAATGCTTATTTAGCATAATAAACAGTGAAAGGGTACTATGAAAGCTTATGAAGAATCAACAATACGAAATAATTTACTGGCGTTTGCCGAAATGATAAAAGAGACGCACGAGCCTATTTGCATAAAAAGTGCAAGTGATAATCTAACGCTTTTAGTAGAACAACTAAAAAATCGAGAACATTCAAAAACTGCAATACAGAGTCATACAGCAAAGTCAGAGCTAAAAGTACAATCACCTAGCTAGTAACCAGCTACAGAGCTTGAAAAGCAATTCTAGTGCAAAACTTCAACTAAACTTAATCAAGTTAGAATAGTATATCCCTGCCGACAGTCTTTTTCTTATTCTTAATACACGAAAAAATTGCATCGACTTTCAAAACTTAACAATAAAATGAAAGATACGTAATAGACAAACTAAGTTTGCTTAAACAAGTATTACGAATAGTGTTTTAAACGAGAAGTTAAGATAGAAAAAAGGTTTTATATCAAAAATAGAATATTAGAAGTAAGAAAAATATAAAAGATTAAAATATAAACCAACAAGTAATATTTTCTTTATTTACAAAAGCAAGAATGATGGTTATTTTAAAAATAGTTCGAACTGAATAATCAATTCGAACTATTAATAAGAAGTCATAAAGGAACTTCGAAAAATGATTAACCGAGCCACTACAAATGGAGTTAATCTACAAACACAACAACAATTACAGCAACGTATTGTTGGATTTAGAATAAAATACTTAATACATTTTGTAAATGCTTATTTTTTGACCTTAACATCAAAAAAGTCATTTATTGTTTATTTGTTATGTTTTGTAGAACATCTTCACTTTTTTAAGTTCAGTTATTTATTTTCGGAAGGTCTTTTTGTGATTTCTCCAATTAAGGAGATAATCAAATGTCATATACTCAAGATGTATTCGTTGAAGCACAAAAAATCATATCATCCAACGCATCAAGTTTAATCAGAAATTTACTACCGTACGGACGGCAAGAAGGTAACGAATGGGTAACCCTGAATCCAACACGCAATGACCAAAAAGCAGGGTCGTTTAAGATTAATTTACTTACTGGTTTGTATCATGATTTTGCTACAAATGAAGGCGGGGATTTTACAAGGTTATACGCTAGTGTAAAGTGTATAAGCGATTACGAAGCAGCTTGTCAAATAGCCAATATCACTCCTCGCCAACGTAAATCTACAGATAATCACACGCGAAAAACATCAGTAGAAAAGCCTGTCCACGAACTAGTTCATGAAGAGCAAAAAAATCACGTACAGTCTGAACCAATAGCCGAACCTGCAACCTTACCAACACCTAACCCAACGTTTGATGAAGCAGAAGAAGCAACGCAACCAGCTTTAAAAGAGTTAGAGCCTGTAGAGTTACAATATACGCCCGAAGGATTAGCAAGCATAGAGGAATCGCTAACAAGTGATGAACAAGAATTGCAAACCGAAAAATCAGAAGTATACACCGAAAATGAACAAGCGGACGCCGTGATGCTTGAGTGTCCCGACATCACCGCACAAGATATTAAATCTTGGAATAAGAAATTTGGGTGTGAACCTACGCATTATTACCGCTACACTAACGCACAAAATATTACTGTAGGTTATGTCATACGTTGGGATTTTATAATAAATGGCAAAAACACAAAAGAAGTACGCCCTTTTGTTTATGATTACATGAAAAAATGCTGGACTAAAGGATGTCCTGCCGAGCCTCGCCCTCTTTATAATCTAACAGAATTACTAACTCGTCCTGATGCTCCTATTTTAGTAGTTGAAGGAGAAAAAACCGTCGAAGCCGCTAAATTATTATTTCCTGATTGTGTTGTTGTTACTTCCAGCTTGGGTGCGAGTGGTTACAAAAAGAGTGATTGGTCGCCTTTAATAAATAGAGCTGTTATTTTTTCCCCTGATAATGATGAGGTAGGCACGGACTACGCAAAAGGTATCATGAAAATTATTCACTACCTAAAAAGTGTCGCTAAAATTATTCATAAAAAACCAATTGATCTGACACCAATAAAGATTTTAAAACCCGAAGTGCTTGGTAATTATATTATTGAAAATTCGCAAATAGTTAAGCGAGATGGTGACATTCCTGAAAAATGGGATTTAGCTGACGCTGTAACGGACGGCTGGACAGCTGAATTGATACAGCAAGTTATGAATGACGAAAGATTTAAGCCTTTCTTTATAGGGATGGATGAACTGCAGATCATCCCACCAGAGACACGCACAGACAGCGAAGATGGCGAAGAAATAAAGCTTGGTAGTCAAACGTTCTTATTAACCAAGACAAAACTTTTATACTTGTTATCAGATTCAGATGATTCAGGACTACAAACAGTCGTCCATCAATCTTGGTTGCCGTTATGTGGTCATATCAAGGTAACTAGGAATATGCGAGATGCAAACGGGGATTTTGGACTGACATTAGATATTATTACTAGCAGAGGTGATACAGTAGAAATTTTTATTAAAAAAGAAGAATTAAATTCGGATAGAGCGGTTATAGATATATTGTTAAAAAAAGGCTTGGAAATAGAACACGTTAAAATCAAGCAATTCTTAAATTATATCTACGACTATATCAATAAATCAAAACCAACAATTCGTGCTACAGGAGTTGACCAAGTAGGCTGGCACGGCGATTGTTATGTTTTGCCGTATACTGATAATAAGAAAAATACCTACGTAATTGATAATGGGCAAAAAGATTCTAGCAACGAATATGTACTGCAAAGTAATTCGTCAAGTTCACGGCAACTTACACGCAAGGGGACTTTGAAGAGTTGGCAGGAGAACGTAGGCAAATATTGCAAAGGTAATTCCCGCTTAATTTTAGCTATTTGTGCCTCGTTAGCATCCACCATTTTATCACGTGTAAACGAAGACGGAATTTGCGTCCATTTTTCGGGTGTGTCTTCAATCGGTAAGAGTACGACCTTACATATTGCATCATCAATTTGGGGTATGGGTAAATTATCTAGCTTTCGCACTACTGATAACGCCTGCGAAAATCTTTGTAATAGTTCAAATGATGGGCTGTTACTTATGGACGAACTACAACAAATAACCCCCGAAGCTTTAGAGCAAGTGGTTTATATGTTTGGTAATGGCATAGGTAAAGCACGATTAAAGAGAGATGCTACAGCACAAAAAATTAGTAGATTTACAATTTTAGGATTAAGCACAGGCGAGATCGGAATTGATGCTAAACTGGGCGAAAAAAACAAAACTGCTACAGCTGGTCAAGGTGTACGATTTATGGAGATTTTGGCTGATGCTGGTGCTGGTTTAGGTATTTTTGAAAATATCTACGATTTTGCTGGTGGTGCGTCCGCCTTTGCTAATCATCTCAAGACAATGTCCGAAAAAAATTACGGAGTTGTTATTGATGAATGGATGCGATTTTTAGTTAAAAACTACGATGCTGTAATGGAAGAAATAAGAATCAATAAAAAAGAGTTGATAAACATATTTGTTAAACAAGGAGCAGATGGGCAAATATATCGGGTAGCTGGAAAATTTGCGACCATTGCAATTGTGGGTGAAATTGCGATAAGAGTAAAAATTTTACCATTTAATGAAGGCGACGCCGTCAATGCAGTTAAAAAAATATTTAATGGGTGGTTAGAGCAAAGAGGCGGCACAGGCTGTCTGGAAATGCAAAACGTTAAAAAACGTCTGATTTCTTTTATACAGGAAAAGATAAACTCAAGATTTTTAAACGCTCACGATACAAATCACGATAAAAATATCCAAAATGTCGCTGGTTATATTAAGTATGCAAACAAGCGTATTGAAGATGAAGAGATAACAGGGGATATTATTGAAGAATTTTGGTTTGAGCAAAAGGTTTTTCAAACGGAGATTATACAAAGTCCTAATCATAAAGTTTTTATTAAAC
>Ga0302188_10002268_pt1 | contig 14159 bp, 9 predicted proteins | sample II_Bog_E2_1_FD_198783 | JGI IMG/M metagenome (GOLD analysis project Ga0302188, IMG submission 198783) | Peat permafrost microbial communities from Stordalen Mire near Abisko, Sweden - II_Bog_E2_1 | ecosystem: Environmental > Terrestrial > Soil > Wetlands > Peat | place: Sweden: Abisko, Stordalen... | reverse complement strand
ATAATTGATTCAATTCAAACATTTATTACATTAGCTAATTGGCAAAAATAACTAACTTATTGAATTAATAAAAAAGATTGATTTTGCACTAATTATGGAATCATCGAATGAAAGGTGATTTTTAAGACTCACTCAAGTCATTGAAATATTGATGTTTCAGAGCATCTTTCATCGAAATTCGCTTTGAAGGATCGAGCACTATCATTTTCAGGAGAAGGTCCAAAGATATTGAATCAAAATGCTTGAAGAAACCCGACGGGTCAACACCTTTGAATTTTGGAAATGTTGCTTTCATGTCGGGCAATTTTGCTGACTAAAATAAATTGTACTAATCTGCTGCCATTATTTTTGAGTGGGAGTTCCATGAAATTGAAAAATTCTGAAAATTTGATCAATTTAGCAATCTCCACAAAAAAGAGGCTTTTTTTCAATTAATTCTGCAAATATGCAGCCGACTGCCCAAATATCAACCCCAAGGCTATACTGGCGCTGTCCTAACAGAACCTCAGGTGCTCGATACCAAAGAGTTTCGATCTCATGAGTGAGTGTCTTTATTGGAATTCCAAAAGCCCGGGCAAGTCCAAAATCAGCAATTTTTAAAATGCCTATTTTAAGTCAAATTATACCATTTCGGTCAACGAGAAGATTTTGGGGTTTGAGATCACGGTGAATGATTCTACGAGAGTGGCAAAAATTCATGCCATTTATGAGCTGAAACAGAAGTAGTTTGATTTGGTGTTGCGTAATTGTATTCTTGTTTTGGCTCAGATATTTCTTGAGGTCATATTCCGCGTATTCAAAGATGAGATGCAATTTTTTGTCGACTGGGACGTATGAAATGTCGATCAGACTGAGTTAGGCACTGATTACTTCACAATATTTGGGTGCGGTTGAAGTTATTTCAAAATTGAAATTTCGCGCATCGCAGTCGATGGAAAACCTTCATCTTCATTTTATAGCTTTATTTTTTTAAGTGCGACAATTTACTTTGAGTTAGGTAGGCGGGCCTTGTATACCATGCCATATGTACCCTCTCCAATCAATTCCATTTTCTCCAAATTGTCCATGCAATTTTGGTTAACTGAAATTTAAATTTAAAATTTACAAACGCTACCATGATATAGTGTTTTGCAGCCGCGATGACTTCAAATCAAATTGGTAATAATAAATAAAATTTAAATTCTTGCGAAGATGATATTTAACCTATATTGATGTATTAAAATACATGTTATATTAGCTACTGGCTAGAGCTAATCATTGCTGATTTATAATTAGTTTCAAATAGATTCGATTTGCATATTTAACAAAAAATAACCATTAATGCCTTTAGATTTGGCACTTTACTCTTTGAGTCGCTTCATCTACTCACAATTTGAATATTTATCAATTTATAAAATGTAATTTGATAATTCATTGAAGACTATATCCAAAATGTAAATATTAGATAAAAGAAATTAATTTAAATATACTTCGCTCTTATGTGACTGAGTAATTGATTTTAAAATCAGAATAATTAAATACAACTCATCTAAACAACAAAGTTTTATTCTTAATTCTCACTATTTACAAACATAGTTTATTCTGTCAAATATTCAAAATGCATAACTTCTTTATTTATTAATAAAATCCTTTTGAAATAGATGATCACTCCAGACGCTGTCTAACGTCATCTCCAAAATCACTCTAACAGCAAAAATTGAGCATTATATAGATTACACCCAATCCAAAGATTAGCATTGCAGAGATCCAAGCCAATGCAGATTGATCATAGCCGCAGGTGAAAAAGAAAAAGACTGACGTTGAGATGCTGCATTAAAGTCTAGTTACTAGATATAAAAAATGCCTTTTCCTCCTAAGGATTTGAGAAATTAAAATTTACTTAAGATACGCTAATTCTTTAATTCCACACCAATCATGATGACTCCAAAAAATCTGAATAGATAATATATTACATTATGAAGATTGGAGAAAAGACTAAAAAGAAATGAGAACTGATGATATTATTGATGACCATAAATGCGAGTCCGACAGTTCCAAAAGCAATGATAAGCGCACTTGTTATAATGTTGGGTACCCAATCATGTAGTTTAATATTTTGATCACCTTGATGAAGATTCCGGGAGGAGGCGTACCTACTTTATCGAGCATATGATATGTTTTTAAAATAATATCAATAATTGAGGGAGGATAAAAAAATAATAATAACCAAAAGATGATTATAGATCAGCTAGCTTATTTTGTGTCTATTAAATTCATACAATATTGACTCACTTATTTATTATTGGTTTATGACTATCTGCTAATGCAAATTTTTTAGTTGAAAACCTTTACATTTTTAAAGGTGGAATTACTACTATGATATAAAATAAAGAAAATATAAGAATAATTTTCATCTATAAATAAGTTATGGACTGTTCTGGAATTATATATCTTTTTTATGAGTAATCCTCAACTTGCCACCTAATACAAAAACAAGGGCAACGATGCCTTCAAAGCTCAACGTTATGAAGAAGCAATCGATTGGTTTACCAAAGCTATTGAGTGCAATCCAACAGATCATGTCTTCTTCTCTAACAGATCAGGAGCCTATCTTAATTTTGGCAAACATGAAAAGGCACTGGAAGATGCTGAAACTTGTGTTAAGTATTTATGATTTAATCTGAGAATGAACCCAACCTGGCCTAGAGGCTATCAAAGAAAAGGAACGGCCTTGTTTTATCTGAACCGTATTGACGACTCTATTGCAACATACAAATCTGGACTTCAAGTTGACCCGAATAATGCTGATCTTCAAAAAGATCTCAAAGCTGCGGAAAATAAAAAGAAGGAGGGAAGTAGCCCGTAATTCAATCAAAATTATCTCCAAGCTATTATTAAGCTCATGTCACATCCTTAAACTAAATAGTATTTTAAGGACCCCGCTTTTATGCAAAAAATTCAAGCAATCATGCAAAATCCTCAATTGGCTTCTGCCTACCTCCAGCAAGATCCGAGACTTCAAAAAGCCTTTGATGTTCTTTCTTCTGAAACAAATCCAAATGATTTTGCTGATATGGAAAAAATGTTTGCGAATCAGAATTTTTCTGGAGAGGACCCACAAGAGACTAAAAAATCTCCCGAAAAAGAAAGAAAATAATAAAAAAGTGAAGCACCCCCTCCAAAGAAGGAATAAAAAAAAGCTGAAAAAATGGATATTTAAGATCCTGCAGAAGGTTTTAAAAATCAAGGAAATAGGTAATTTACTAAAAAGAATTTCAATGAAGCTTTGAATCTATATGATCAAGCCATCAAGCTAAATCCAAATGAACCTTTGTATTATAATAATAAAGCTGCTTGCTTTATCGAGCTGAAGGAGTATGAAACTGCTCTTGAGTAGATAGCAAGAGCATAAAAATTATTTGAGGAAGGTGTTGCTAAGGGATATGTGAAGAAAGCAAAAGTATTGGCTAGAAAAGGAACTATCTTATCTAAACTTTAGAAATTCGCTTAATCCATTGAAGCATTTTAGAAAAGTTTACTTGAGGATCTCAATCCGAAAGTGAAAGATGAGTTAGCGAAAGTTAAAAAACTAAAAAAAGAAAAAGAAGCAAAATAATATATTAACCCTGAATTAGCAGAAAAACATAATTAAAATGGATCAACCTTGTATAAGGAAGGTATTCTTTATTTTTAATTTAGGTAAATTTCCTCAAGCCTTGAAGGAATACTAGGAAGCAATTAAGAGAAATCCTGAAGTCGCCAAGTACTACAGTAATATTGGCCAAGTTTACATCAAACTTCTGTAATTCCAAAGAGCCAAAGAAAACTACGATCTTGCATTGAAGAAAGATCCAACTTTTATCAAAGCTTATCATAAAAAAGGAGATTGCCACTTTTTCTTGAAAGAATATCATAAAGCTTTAGAAGCTTTTGAAACTGGGCTTAAGAAGGATCCAAATGATCAATTCTGCAAACAAGGCATAGATAAAACACAGGCTGCTATCTATTCTAGCAATAGTAATGAGGATCAACAAGAAAGAGCAAGAAAAGCGATGGCAGATCCAGAAATTCAAGCTATACTTCAAACTCCAGAGGTTAGAAATGCCTTAACATAATTGGAAAGAGATCCAAAATCGTTGCCCCACATCCTTCAAAATAAAAATATTGCTTCTAAACTGGAAAAATTGATTGCTGCTGGTATTCTTCGTGTCGGTTGATGCTTTGTAGTTGGCAAATTTATTTATATATATAAAAAAATAATTGATAATTTAGTAAAAGTGTCGGAGAAAGACTACCAAGAGAGTAATAAAAATAATGACAGATCCTTAATTATTATAGTAAAATACGTAGTTAGATCCTGCTTGCCGTTCTGGTTATTGATCGTGGTGACTTTATTGAGCATATGTCGTAATTATTGTCTTTCTATTGATCATGAGATGTCTATGAATGACTTCCAAGAAGGAAATCTCAATAATGACCAAAATATGGTACCAAAGAGTTGATAGAGTTGGCAATGAACGAATTACAGCATGATTACGATTGGGTGAGCAGATATTTTTTTATTTACTTAATTATAGATATGTAATTGTTTGCGAATTTATAATTTCCATAGATTGGCATCGAGGGGCCAAGTCCAAAGAACTTTACTACATATCCAAATCAAGCAGAACACTTCCTTCGATTCTCCTTGCTCCCTGGGTCTTTCTAATGCCTTCCTTGTCCTCTAATATTTTGTCTTAGTGATTTTCTACGTAAATTTAAGAATAAATTAAAGCAAAGGGGCCTTTATTACAGTATGATAACTTTAAAAACGTTTAATATAGCTCAAGGCGCACTCGTCTTGTCAATTCATAATCTCAGTTTTCTTAAATATATCAGTAGATTGGATCTTAATTTTGTTTATGATTTCCTTTTTAAATGGATCAGAGTTATTTTTGTTTTCAAGGACTTGATATGCGCTTCGAATTGATAAATTTTTAAAATTTGGAAAGAGATTTCCATAAAAATTTATCGGGCGTTTCTAATTTTTTTTTTAGATAATTGTTATTAATATAAACTAAGTCTCAAACATCTTCGAAACACTCAAACTAATCTTCAAATAAATGAATGCAAATCATAATTTTTTGCTTGATTGACTAATCATTGCTCGAAACATTTTATCCCCATTTTCAAGTGTTGCCTTTTGAATGGCTGAGTCTTTATTGAGAGACGGAAGGCATTATTAAAGAGCAACCCGAATAAAAATTTCGGCCAAAGTGGCTTGTGGATAATATGAAGTAATTCTTTCTAATTGATTGCGACACTATGATGAAAAAAGTTCTGGATAATCAGTCTTGACTTGATTGAGAGCTAATACTTTATTTTATAATGAGGAAAATGCCTCTTTAATTTAATGTTATGTTTGGATCTACCCCTTTTCAAGCTTTGACATAATCGTCTTCCAATCATCGTTTAGTGAATTCTTAATAAAAGCTAGTTGGTGTGGAGTTAATGACATTATGACTAATAAAGATGTATAAAAATAATTCCTCCTGTTAATTTATACTATTTAAAATAGAAGAGTTTATTATAATTAATTACATATAATTTTTTATAAATATAATTCCATGACAAATGTAATTATGATATAAAATAGTAAAACATCTCCAACAAAACTATATATTAAATAAAAATAAAAATTTTGCAGTCAATTCTCTAATTATTTAATTCTTCTTATTTAGACTAATTGATGTTTATCTTTGATATTTGATCATAAGGTAATATTGAAACATATTTTAAGGAATGAGATTCAATAAGCGGACATTAAATAAATATTTTAAAAGCCTTAATAATTAATAATTTAAATTTATGATTTGGAGAAGAATTAAACTGATTTATGGATATAAAAATTTCAAAAACCATATGGGGATTCAGGATAATATTACTCTCGCGGGTTTAATAAAAAGAAGTGAAAGACGAAATCGTCGATTTTTTAGTTACATTAGAAGGGTAGCCATAATTAGTGGTTTATATTTTATTACGATGAGTCTCGTTCCAGGCTCAGATCAACCCCTTCAAGCATCAATAAAATAAACAATATATGCATTGTAATTATCTATTAAAGTAGCTCCCTCTTTACTTCAAGAATATGGTGCTATAATATGTTTGATCCAAATGGTGGACAATATCTTATAAAAATAAATTAACTGATCTTAATGGCCATGGATAATCAGATTTATGATTTACGATTTTTAGGTAAATATTTTTTGTAGATCAAAGAAGTGGTAGAAGAATCGAAAAGATATTTGAAAAATGACAATTATTTAGATTTACTTTTGTATTCTTAAATAATCCTTCAGAATATAGTGAGATATGAAAAAAAATTACTTTTAGATTAATTTATTCTGGACTATTATGAGTGGATATATATTACTATATTTTTTAGGCTTAAGGATCAATCATTAAAAGATGTAGAAGATAAACATATCAAGCTTATTTATATAGTTATTCAATACTTGCTTAATTTCGGAGGCAAATAGAAAATACATTAATACATTCATCAATATTATGAATTAATCAAGCCATCAATAAAAAAAAAGAAGAAATAAATAGATACTTCCTTTCAATATTTGGTCATGAAAAGAGGCCTCCAGTAAAAGCAGTTTAAAAATAGTCTAATAACAATTTATAACTAATCAGCGAATAATGTTACAAAAAATGAGATTTTAGCCATTTTTTAGAGTTTAAATGAAATATTTAATTAATAGGTGTTGAAAACAGAACTTTAATAAAAAGTAAAAGCAGAAAAAAGTATCAATACTCCCACTCAGCAGAAATGATATAATATTTATCGTTAATTATATTTTAAATATTATAATCACATCTAATTATATATCTTTAACCTCATTTTATCAAAACTTTATTTGCAGGTTTATGAGGATTAAAAAAAAAGCATTTGCTGCTGTTGTCAAAGTTATTCTAATATAGTTTTTTAATAATTAATAGACTATATGCACAGATTATTTTTATCTGCAAATTTTGCCCTATAGACAGATAATTTTCATATAATATTAATAATTGTATAATTTTCACAAAATAATGAATAGTAAAGATTTAAATATTTGCCCTCTCACAAATTCTTTCAAATATTATTGGAGATTTTCTACATTTTTTTATTATAATTATGATAAATGTAAAATCATATTATTCCAACTGCTTTAAGGATATTGGTAATTTTGTCAAGTTCCAATTTAAGCGTTGCATGCTTTTCCTTTTTGCTTGATATCATGAAATCGACTTTGTTTTAGAATTATTTTTAGGGATTGATGTTACTCAAATTTACATAATCCCTGTTGGCCATTTCTAAGATCTGATTTCTCCTTTTGGTTAATAGATTAACCTGTTTTCTGAAGAAAGGATTTTTTTGATATTAGGATATAACATCTTTTATTGATTTTGAGAGTATATCAGACTCATTTGAATTCATGAATGAAACGCTAGTGAGCTTAAATTTTAAGGTGAGCAGTTCTGGCTAGCCAACAGAGTTGAAACTTACTAATTAACCAACAAAATACTATTTTTCCTTGAAGTGTTTTCAATAAGCATTAAAAATTTGATTGTTTTGACAAAAATATTTTTATTAAATTTTAAATTCATCAATAAACATAAAATCGCATAAAGATTTGTCAAATAATATAAAGTTTTAAATAATTACTCATTGATTTATTTATAAAAGATTAACTCAATCTAACAAATAATTCATTAAATTAATTTGTGAATCAATTTTTTAAAATAATAATATAAAATAACTCAAAGAATGAGTAGCTCCTAAGAACATATAGCTAACCTGATATAATCCACTGACTCCGAGTCAAAAAAGAACAAAATATTGCTGACAATTTTTATCGTAGCAGTCTGTGGCTTAGTATTAATTATATACAATCGTCCTCATTTTTCTCATCCTTAAGTTTTCGAAAACGTCTCCTTCCCACCTTCTGCTCAAGATCTGTATAGAATATCGAAGGTAAATTAATTGTCATTTAGGTCCTGATTGACTATAAAAATTAACATTTCGCTTTTTCTCTATTTGTATTTATATATCTCTACACTTTACTGCAAGCATTCGCCATTCCTGGACCAATATTCTTATGTATACTATCTCCAGCACTATATGGAGGTGTTGCCGGCTTTTTTCTTTCATTAACAGTAAGATCAAGTCTATTTAGTGCTCTTGCCTTGGAGCCAGCCTCTGTTATTTTCTTAGTTATACCCTTGCCCGTTCTCTTGTCCTTAGAAAATTTCCAGCTCTTTTCAACAAATTTCACGGAATGGTGAATAAAAACAAGAAAAATTTGCTTTGGTATATGTTATTTCTTCGATTAACTCCTCTAATTCCAAATTGGTTTGTAAATCTCGGTTCTCCATTAGTAGGAATGCCCTACATTTATTTCTTGACAGCATCATTTTTCGGTAATATTCTACCTTATTTTAGGTCTAATGCCCAATAATTTCATTTTGATGCAAACTGGGTTGACTCTTTCGGCAATTGACAAAATTGGTTTAAGTCCCACCAATTTCTTGACTCTCTTCTTTTTGGGAATTTTGGCCCTGATTCCAACATTCATCTCTAAAAAATATGAAAAATCTGAAGAATATAAAGAGATTGCGACTGAATAGTCAAGCGAAACTCAAAAATAGTGATCAAAAGCATTAACTTTTACTCAAAGCATTATATCTCAGATAGAACCACTAAAATATTAAAATTATTCATTCTGTATCATTTCCTTATATTAAGTTACGAATTTTAGTTGCTAATTGCCCAGTTTGGCCAAAGGCACCTGCTTTTGTAGGCGACATTTTTTTGGCAGCTACTGAATCCCAATTCAAGTGTTGGCCGATTTTTCCTTGAAACTTTTATATAGATTTGTCACAACTAATGCATGTCCAGGGTTTTTTTACAATTAGTGCTTCATCTTAATGGGCTAAACTTTGTAAATATCCAATCACTGATTGAAGTTTACTTTAAATAGCAAAAATTGCTTTCCTCAAATCACTGATTTATGTCTGAATAAAGAAAAAGATACTGCTGCATCATTGCTAATCCTAATAAGTTATAATTTTTCCTCCATATCCTTTATAAATCCCATGAATATATCATGTGAAACTTTTCCTTAAATTCTCAATTCTATTTATCGAAGTACTGTATTCAGATCTTTAAACTCATCGACTTTGAGTCTCTTATCAAGACGATCCAATCTCTTGATGGAGCCTGATCTTTTAAAAGTTTATTAATCTTTATCTTTTTTCTTTTCTCTGGTCTATTTAAATTATTTCATTGACTCTAATTTTTGGTCTTTGTCTTTACCTAAGACGTTAGAATATATAGTTTTTTTCTGCATTATTTATTGTCTCGCAATTTCTTATTTATTGAGCTCCATTCTTTGGAGTTATGTATATAAACCATTTTTTAAAACTTCCCCTCGAACGTTTTCTTGCTTAATACCTTCCAGCTGAAAAGATTTTTATTTTAATTTGCGAGTGGTTTGTCTTGATTTTTATTAAAATTGTTCAAATCTTTCAAATTTCTCAGCCTCCTTTTACAAAAAGCTCGCATATCCTCTCCCAAGTCGTAGTTCCTCAACAATTTTGGTTAGATCATTTAATCTTGTCCTTAGCTATCTATCCCCTTCATTTTGTTATATCTTCTAATTTTAAACCTTCCCGTCAATTAAATTGTTAACAAGATCAAGCTAATTTTAGCTCAATACTCCTTTTAATGCTTCCTTCGAAGGCTATTTATTTCCTTTCTACTTCTACTTTTCACTTTCTCTCAATATTTGTCCAGCAGTAAAACTTGTTTTTATGTTATCTTTTTTTTACATCCTGCTCATTAAAACTTCTTTATCTTTCGATGATCCATGATGATTTCCTTTAGATAATTATCGACTCACGTCAGCCATTATCGATGAATGATATCTCGATTTTATCAGTCTGTCATCATCTGAGTTTAGTAATTAAAAAAATTGATCTTTTGAGATTGTTCTAACATCGTTTCGATTTATTGAAAGACCCTCTTTTGGAAGCTTTTCAAGGATAGTATCTACTTTCATTGATAAAAATTTAAATTCTTTCTCAAGCGCCTTATTACGCTGTTATAGATCCGCTAAGCCTTACAATTTTCTTAATTTGTTGCTGATCAGCTGAAAGTTTTTCATCAGTTTTTCTTCAAAGAGTGAAATACTGAAAAGACTACCCGACACTGCAATTTCTTATTCAAGCAACTGTTATCCAGACATTTATATTTATGATTTATAAAACATGCTCTAAATTACAAAGTATCATTGTCTTTGCTTTTGTTTCAGTAACTTGCGGCTATCCTGAAGCGCGAATTCCACCACAAATGGACGTTTCATCAATACTGACTAATGTAGAGCGAGCGCTTCAACAAAATTTTTGGAAGTTTAATGATGAGTGAACTCAAGGAATGCAAATCCAGCAGATTTTTATCTTTCCTTATCAAGCATCAGTTTGCACTATATTAATAAATGTATACGAAAGACAATTGGCGAGGGGGCAAATTAACATTTCTCAAAAATTAATGGGCTAAGTTCTTAATCTGTTCCTCAGTGATTGATTTATCCAAAAATTTTAAGATGATTCTTGTATCCGAAACAGAGTAGTTTGGATTTTTAAGTTTTTCGATCTTTTACTTATAATGAGCTTTAAATCTTTATTGATCTTATTATTCCATCTCCTCATTGGGCTCCCACAACCCTAAAGCAGCCAGATTAATTCTTCTTTTTCCTTGTTTGTCAAAAGCGATCAATTCATCAATTTTTTTCATCTTTTTAAGAGGTCTCAATTTTTTTGATGTTTTATCTTATGCTTACGCCTCGGCTCTTTGTTTTAACTTTTAAGCAATTGTTTCTCGTTTTTAAACTGGAAATATTTTAACGATGGTGCCTTATATCTATAAGCTGTAACGAGGGTCTTTGCGAAATCTGGGAAGTTTTCCAAGGAGAAACATTTCGTAAGATCGACTATATTCAATGATATTGTGGGCATGATCTTTATCAGCATATTTAACAAAAGCTGTTCCTTTTGGAGTTTTAGTCTCTTTATCAATAACAATCTTTGCCCACTTAACCTTTCCATATCTGGCAAAAAATTGTTTCAACTGCTATTCATCAATATTAGGAGGAAGATTGCGTATAAATATTGTCGAAGAACAATCTTCATCTGGATTTGGAACAAACTTATGCTCTAAGACTTCTTATTGATTATTTTATTATTCTTTATTAAGACTTTCTTACTCATCCTCTTTTTTTGTTGGTTCCTTTACTTCGTTTTTAGCATTTTAATCTTAAATCTTCTACTCATTTTCAATTTTTTTTGTCATGAATTTTTGTTTGGATAGTGAAAAATCTAGCACAATACTTCTTCCTTTAAAAGTACTTTGGTTTAAATCCTTGATAGCTTTTTCACCCGAACGACGATTTACAAATTCCACAAATGCGAATCCTTTGTTGAGTTTTTCATTGTTTGGATTTTTTGGTATTTCAATGTCTTTAATTTATCCAAAAGGTAAAAGTAATTTTCTGAGATGTTTGTCGCTAACATCAAAGACTAAGTTACGAATAATAATTCTATTTTTTTTCCCCTTATTTTTTTGAATCTCTTTTTTCCCCTTCCTTGGACTCTACTGCTCTACTTTAGGCTCATCAGCTTCCTCTTTAACATGTTCTTCCTTCTTTGTATTTTAGGATTCAATGTTTCTCCTATTTTTAAACTATTTGCCCATCAACAACGAAAGTATTTTTATAAATTAATAAAACATGACCAATGATATCTGATGAGAATTAAAAAAAACGAGTAATTATTATCACTTTCATCAAGCCTATGCTTATCAATTTTCCTCTTCTGATGATTACTCTTCATCTTTTTATTTTTTACAATTTTTGGATCGTGAAGCGATGATCATCTACTTTATATTTTTTGTATCGTGATTATTCTATGGCTATTTATCTTCATCTTTTAGTTTAAGCAATGCCATTTTCTTTTTACGATATGCAACGTATGAATTTTGTTGATTTCGCAATGGGCTATTATTATTACTACTGCCGTAATCATTTTTAATTTTTGGTAAAGTTTTAGGATGGCTTTGTTTGACAATGACGGATTGAGATGGTTTAATACATGAAATCAAATCACCCTTGTATTTATTAGGCATTAATTATTGTTCGATTTATCTTAACTACAAAAATGGAGTCTTTTTAAATTTATTTTTGCCCTATATAAACGAGCCTACTCTCTCTCTCTTTCCTAATTTGAATGGACTATCTTAGATATTTTTCTAAATTTCCTGACTGATTCGATCGATTGTTGAAAACCCTTTGGAAAATTTTGGTGAACTGTTAACTTATTCTTGAATGGTTTTTTTCTGTTTTTATTATTTGTCCTTGCAAAGAGATTATTAGTTAGCTTTTTATTTCTCCATCTGAGCCCTCAAGACATTATTTTCAGAAAAATATGACTTCTAAGCTTGTTATAGAAGCTATTAATATATCTTCATTTTCTACTTATTCACCACAGGATAAATACGAGTAAATTTTCCTAAATTTTTATCTTAAAAACGATCTCTTTATTCCTGAGCAGCTTTTACTCTTTACTGTTTATCAACATTTTAATATAATTGCCTTTTTTGCCGTCTCAAATTTCGCTATTTTTTAATTGCTTCTATTCTTTCGAAGGCTTAAATTCTCGAAGATGGACTTATATTCATCAATAAAAGGGTGTCCTTTATTAGAGCGTATTTAATGTGATAATCCAAAGGAGTGTCAGTCACAAAACTTGGAGTATGGTTAACTTCTAATACAAAAGGCTTACAATCAACATCAAGCATCACATCAATTCCAAGAAGATGAAAGCACATATTTCTTTGTTCATCATTTGGTTGGCAAAATCGATATTGGTGTGCAACCAGAGGATGACCGAGTAATAAAGTTTTGACAATTACATCATTAATATCTTGTTTTACAGTTTGCAAATTAAATCCTCTTTTTTAAACCAACTTTAGCACTGAAGTTAGGGATCTTTTATGGCCTACATCCATCCTTTGACTATTAGAATTAAAAATATATTTTGGATTTCTTTTATTAATGGCATAGTTAGTTAGATGCATAAATTGTTTTTTTAAATTGTTTTTGTTTGGAGCTATATAAGGTTCTGTGGCAAAGCGAGCGAGTCCTTCTTCATAGATATAAATTCTCATTGGACTTACACCACACAGAAGTACGTATACTCTAAAATCAAACTTTAGACCTTCCACCAAAAGAGGGCGTGAAATATATTCTTGAACAACATAATGTCTCCCATTTTATATTTCATCAATTGTTTGCATAAGAAATATTCCTCTCCCTTGGCAATCTGCCTATGGTTTTACTATGAAAGTTTTTTATTATTCATTAAATTATTTTCTCAGTTAACTATACTGAGCCGGCAAAAGCCAAGTTCGAGGAAAAAAGTTATAATGATCTGGTGCCCGCTTTGCCATATCCATAAAGCTGAGTCCCAGCAAGTTCTTTCTTGAGAGTACATGAATTCCTGGAAAATGGCTAACTTTTTGATAAAGCTGCATACGAATAAGGAAATCTGGTTGAATATGATGATCAGTCCACAATATATCCCATATGCTTCCAGGATTTAGATTACGCTGCACACGCCACCCAAGCTCATCGGCGACTTCTTCAATTACATCATAGTGGCACACTGAATAAACGATAAATGTACACCCAAGATTAATAGTTATCCTTGCATTTGAACTTGGGGCTTGCCCCGAGGCCATGATAATTATGGTCTTTTTTAATTTCGATTTTTTATTTTCTTCTTCTGATTGGCTTGAAACTTCGTCTTCAGATTACGAATCTTCTGACATGTGACAGCAAATGAAATATTACAAATATAAATTAGCATAAAATTATCTTGATATTGATTGATCCTTTTTAAAAATAAAAGAACCTTCTGGAGTTTAATGGACGATATATATTTAAAAAATATTTGAAATTAAATTATACATATGATTCACTTGCCAAAATGATTTATTTACAATTATCTCCATTGAATCAAGGTTTTCTGAAATAAGAAAATAAGAAATTAATGTATTGATCATTTGTTCTTTCTTGTGATCTTGGAGGCTAATAATG
>Ga0302188_10002266_pt1 | contig 14165 bp, 14 predicted proteins | sample II_Bog_E2_1_FD_198783 | JGI IMG/M metagenome (GOLD analysis project Ga0302188, IMG submission 198783) | Peat permafrost microbial communities from Stordalen Mire near Abisko, Sweden - II_Bog_E2_1 | ecosystem: Environmental > Terrestrial > Soil > Wetlands > Peat | place: Sweden: Abisko... | reverse complement strand
TCACAGGGTCATCAGCGGCAACGGATTCACGGCGCGGGTGAGAAAGGGTTAAGGCTATGGCGAAGCAGATACCGATGGACGATTTTGAAGCGCAACTGACCCGCCGCGATGCCCGCGGATGGGGCGCGGATGTAACGCGGAACTCGGTCGCGGCCAACTCCGATTTCATGCTTGATTCCGAGCGGCTGAGGACGCAACCTGTTTACGAGCCATCGGCCAAAGAGAAGCGCGAGATCAAAAAGGCTCGGCAGGGCGGCGGGAATCAAGCGTATCCAGTTGCGATGAGTGGGCGGTTTGTCGATAAGCCGGTGGACGTGCTTAGGGGTATCAGGGGCTTTCAGGGCAAGCAGGTTTACCGGAGCGCGTACCGCGCACCAGGTGAGGAGTAACCAAGATGCCACGCAGAGCATTTAGAGGAGTAAGAACCTTTGCAGTTAGCCCTATTCCTGCATTTGGAACCGTCACGACAGCGGCGGCTGCACCAACCTACGATCAATTTGCCGGTAACGTGACGGGGGCGAATCCGAGTCAAACGACCCTTGCGGTGAGTTCCACGGGCGGCTTCCGCAGCGGCGATCCTATTATCGTTTGCACAACCTATCCGGTGATTGGAACGCCAAATGTCGGCTGGGTGGTCAATGTTCTTTCGGCAACCTCGATGACAGTCAAGGGATTGACTCAGGCGGTTGCGAGCGGCGCCTTCGTTGTATTGAGCACGGATGCCGAAACGATTCTGATTCAGGCCATCGGAACTATTACCGGCCCAATCTACGTTGGGACAGCGAGCAGTGTTGCATCCGGCGATTCGAGCGTGTTTTACGAATTGGCTACGGCCGGAGTCCTAAGCGAAGCGACGAGCGGAATTTCTCACGGTTGGAAAACATCCGACTACTGGTTGGCGGATGCTACGAGCGGAGATAGTTTCCTCGCTTCGTACTCGCAGGCTTAAGGCATGAGCGGAACACTTCAGCAGTCGGCCTATAAGGTTGAGGATAGAATCGAGGAGCCGGAGGGCGCTGCCGTATTTTGGGCAGAGCAAACGGAGATTTTCACTGGCCTGGTCGAAGCTATCTCCGAGGCTCTTTTGCTTGTCGGTCGCCCGGTTCAACTTGTCAATCAAGTGTTCTCTCTTGTCCCGAATACACCGTGGCAGACCATGCCGAGCGGCTTCCTTTGCATCACTGACGTTCAGGGTCCGGCAAGTCAAGTCTGGAAGTGGGATTTGAGGTCCATGGACTATCTTCTGAGCGGAAACGCGAGCACTGACTGGGAAAACGATGTGACGAGCGGGCAGACCATCTACAGGTGGTTCCCTCTCGGGTTGGGTGGTCAGTTCGGAATCTGGCCGAGTGTTCCTCATGCTCAGAACGTCACGATTACCGGGCTCCAATCCCCGGTCGTTAGTGGATGGCCCTACTCTGGATCGCAGACAATCCCGCTGCATGACGAGTTTTTTCAAGCCATCGAAAAGTATGCCGCGAGCTACTGTCGCCTGAAAGAAGGCGGCGCGGAGTTTCAGCAAGGTGTTATGTTGTATCAGGAGTTTCTGTCAGAAATGCAGCGGATGACCCAAATAGAGGACCGTCGTGATCCTTACATCTTCGGCAGATCGACCGGAGCGGCTGCGGATCGTGGGCAGAGGCCGGATCAACGATAGTCCGTAAACGGAGTGGAGGAAACGAATGTTTGACCAGCAAAAGAAGCACGATCCATCAGACTTTTGGGGAGTAGCCCGCAAGTGCCGCGTATGTCTGCCAGCGGTGAACATCCATCACAACTTCTGCCAAACCTGCCTTTGTCGGGGATATGTGGCTGTCTGCACAAACTGCGACGGCACCGGAAGGGTAACCAACGTGATCACTCCCGGTCTGAAGCATCAAATGAGCGGTCCATGCCACTGGTGCGGAGGCAAAGGAACGTTTGCGGTGACGAAGGAATACTACGAGGCGCACAAGGACCCCGAGGAAGACAAGTTGCCTGTGCCTCAAATGCCGCACCTGGCCGAGAAAGAAACACTGCTTCCGGACGGTCAAAAGCCTTTGCTCTCGGCTACGCTGTAAGGATGGTGGACCGTGGGACTGAGACTCGCCGCAGATGTGTTGATGGAGGTCAGTTACCACGTCGTCGAGCCTGTCCTCCTCACCACCCTCACATCCAACGTGACGGCCGGTTCTGGGGCAACGGTCAGCATCGCTTCAATGGGAACTCCAACCAACGCGCTCTACGTTGGCGCACTCGTTGTCTTAGGCTGGCAGGCGTCAGACGTTGAAATCGTTACGGTCATCTCAGTGGGAACCAATTCCTTCACTGCTAATGTGGCAAACAACCACACATCCGGCGAAACGGTTCTGAGCCCGACATTTCCTCTCCAGCAGGCCACCGATCCTATTTTCACCCAGGCCGAGATGCTTGGCTACCTGGCGCGAGCGCAGAACGAGTTTCTGAGCCAATGCCCGGTGGTCTACGCGATGGCGACGGGACAGACAACATACGGGCAGTATCTCCAATCGGCACCGACCAACATGATCGAAATGGAGCGGGTGTCGCTCTCGCAGATGAGTCTTACCGGGGTGTCGCTATCCCGCAACGGAACCGGCACAGTAACAGCAACGTTCGGCTATCCGCACGGTTTGGTGCAAAATCAGACCTTCACTATCTACCAGTCGGTTGACACATCGTTTCTGGGGGCTTTTGCCGTGGCTACGGTGACCTCTCCAACGGTCGTGACATGGTTGCAGGACGGCACGGCAGGAACTTCGGCCAGCGCGTCTTTGGGGTTGTTTAAGCGCCTCTACGAGCAGACCCAGGAAGAGAACACGATGTTTGACCGGACATGGCGGAATGACTTCACTCCGGTTCCAACAGGGTGGTTCGAAGACCGGAGTGGAAACTATGGATGGGGATTGAATTCGGCCCCTGGCGGGAACTTCCCTATGAACCTGATTTACTCGACACGCGGGCCGGGTGTGCTGAATTTGTTGAGTAGCTTTGTCGTGCCGGATATTTGCGTCTACATTATGAAAAATTTAGTTCTGAGCTACGCATGGGGGAAAGACGGGGTATTTTCCAGCCCATTACGGTCTCAATGGTGCAAGCAGCGATTCGACCGCGGCGTGGCAATTGTCTCACGGTTCTTTGAGGGCAACGAACTTGCTCTAACGAAAAGGAGATAACCGATGCCGACCCCGCCTCCAGCCCCGCCATCCAGCCAGCGACCGAATAGGGTCCAGTTTCCCATCCTTCGGAAAGAGGATTTTTCGACTGATGCGGGCGTCAGCAGCTTCAACCTGAACATGGCGCAGTTTGTGACCACGATCAATAACATCCTGGGCGACGGCGGTGCAACGCAGTTTCCGGCTGGACTCGATGTGGCGGGAGCGAAGGTTACCGGACTCGCCGAGCCAAGTGGCCCGACCGATGCAGTATCCCAGAGTCACGTAGCGAGTAATTATGGGTCATCGACCCAATCGACCAACCTGGATATTGGAGGGTCAAATACCCTCAAGGGACTGGCGGCGGTCTACGGGGCATCCGGTCCTGGCGGAACTCAGACCACGGCTATCGCAACGATTCAAGCGACACTGAAGCCTGGCAGCGGCGTGTCTGGAACCATAACGATACCGAAGATCAGCGTAGCTAACGGGTCTATCACTGTGCTAAATGGAGTAGTTGTCGGCTTCGTCCAGCCCACATAAAACACTCACGTTTGACAGTTTGCGCTAGAATGTGACTGAAGTAACAACTATGGCCGCCGACACCGTTTATACCGCGCACCCATATGTCTACCAGTCGGTAGGGCTCGTTGCGCGGCCGATACTCGACCGGGCGCCGGAACACTCCTATCTGGACATGCGGAACTGCTTTGAAAGAGAAGAAGGCAGCATGTCTTCGCGTTTTGGGACCGAAATAATCAATCGCGACCCCAACGGCACGATTGGCGGTCAGAACTACTACTTCACATCTCCTGCCAACACTCTCGCCAAGCTCGCCTATGGGGCATTTGCCTACCGCTATGCCGGGCTTGAAAATGGCTCTCTATATCGCAGGACCGGGAATTCCCAGGGGTCGTATTCGAGCATCTATACAGGCTTGTCTGGAGAACCATTTGGATGGCTGGTGGATAGTTGCTACGAGACAAGCCGGCCGTACATCTTCATCTACGATTCCAATGCCAGTATCAAGGACGATGGGACGCTTGGAGCGCCGCAACTCACCGGCATCGATCCGCCAGCATATACCGCCAATGCGGTTCCCTACTCGCCGCTACTCACACTGATTGACAACTTCGCTACAGGGAACTCGTATACAACTTCAGGGTTTGCCGGCTCGTGGGCTTATGGAAGCGTCGCGGCTATTGCCGGGATCAACGGCGCGATGGTTACCGATTTTCCGCAATTCTCCGCTGGCACATCAAATTACGAGATCAATGGCGGAAACGTATTTACATCCCAAACGGGAGTGGGAGTAACTTCAAATCAGACCATCTTCTCAGGGTTCCCGTCTGTTGTCTTAAACCCTGCCACGGTGGTTACTGTTTCGATCGGTCCAGCATCGACGGGATACACTATCGTGGTCCCATCGGGGACCGGGAATGCTTGCGGGCTTAGCCTCCAATACTCCATCGACGGAGGTAGCACATGGACAATTTTCTGGTCGCTTTCTTTTGGCGCGTCTATCACGATCAGTAATCTGATTTTCAACGTCCCGGTTACGGGGCTCACTAATCTTGACCTTCTCCAGATCAAGATTTTCGCTTCCGCGCAAATCATAACCGGGAGCGGCACAGCCTCGGCATCGTTCATTGCTGGAGATGTTGCCAATGGCATTTCCGCCTCATTCGCATCCTCTGGAGTGTTTGGCGAAATCTGCAACGGCATACTCTCGGTCCTCAACACCAACACATTGTCATCGGTGCCTATCGTGTCGGTCACAGCGTCTGGGCTATCGGGCGGAATTTACACGACGCTGACGGTGATCACGGCGAGGGTCCACGGCTTAAGTTCTGGCCAATACGTATCGATGTATGCAAGTTCTAACGATCTTATCGATGGATTTTACGAGGCAACGGTCGTCAACACAACGAAATTTACTGTACCGTACAACACCACGCTGCCATTGAGCGCAACTGGCGGCATGATGTACACATACGCAGCCGGTACGCCATCTACATGCGTTCTGACTGATGAGTATTCGACACCTTATCCAGCTCAGTTTTCGGCATGGGGCTTTTATCAAACAGTTCCGATCTCAACAACATCTTTTCCTATTGGAGCGTGGTCTGGTCTCGTCGATACGGATTCGACGGCTACGGTTGGAGTGACGGCCAACTACAACCTGAGCATGAATAATCAGGTGACCGACTACGACCTGATTGTGTTGACCTTAATGGTCACTAATCCGGCCAATATCCTGAGCATTCAACTCGCCTTCGACGTGAACGGATCTGACTATACATCCTCGTACTACTACGCCAATATATCCCCGGCTTACTACCAGGGGAACATCGCCGGGATTCAGGAAGCGTATGCGAGCACACAAAGTCAGATACTCGCGGATACGTTGGGTGTAATTTCAGGGCAACCGATCGGCTCTACCACGGCGCAACTTCAGCCGTCCAATTTATCTACCGGTTCCGGAACATGGCAAGCGGTCCTGATTCCGAGAGGAAACTTTCTTCCAGTGGGCTCTGCTGGTCAATCTGGACTTGACTGGACAAACATCACGGGCTGGAAGATCACAATCACGACTACCGCTGTAGCGATCACCGGAAATGGGAGCAGCACAGTAGCCTGCAATGGTCTCTACCTGCAATGGGGATATGGGCCGTCCTCGTTTGCAGGCGTTGGGTACGACTACCGGTTTACCTACTACAACGCCAATACTGGGACCGAATCGAACGGCTCGCCAGAAATGCAGTTCAATGAGCAATATGGGTATTTATCGTCTCTTGCTGCCCCATTCTACCTTCGCCAAGCCGCACAGGTAACCGGCCGCTACTCGTCCGATCCGCAAGTCACGCATCTTCGCATATACAGACGAGGCGGAACCTTTGCGAGCAACTGGTATCAGATTGATCAGGTTCCAAACCTCACCGCAGCTGGACCGTTTGCCTACAAGGATGTGATTCCAGACTCATCGTTGCAGGGTGCTCAGACGCTCGCTTTGGATAACGATCCTCCGGTCACATCGAACCTTGTGACCCCGATTCAGACATCACTGAGCGCAGCCACAACAGTGCCGGTAAATAATAACAACTACTATTCAACCTACGCTCCACAATTGGTGACCGTAGCGCAGTCTGGCGCCGTGTTTGTTCCAGAGCAGGTAGTCCTTATCGGTAACGCGAACAACCTCGAAGAGTGTTTGATCGTGGCTGGCGGGACGGGGCAATTCGCGACTACACTTCGCTTGCAGCACAATGCCGGCGAGCCCGTCATCTGCTATTCGATCCCGAGAGCTTTTTGCAACATTTGCTGCCTCGCCAACGATGGCACAGTGTACCTGGCTGGCGACAAGCATAACCCGCAGCGCATCTACCGCTCAAAGGTGAACAACCCCGAGGCGTTCAGCCCCGCGGCATACACTGATGTGTCATCCCCAGACGATACGGTGATGGCAATCATCAACTGGCGTGGAACGCTTGTTGCCGGGACGATGAAGACCTGGGAACTGTTGCCGGGTGGAGCATCGAAGCCTGTACCTACCGGGGCCGCTCATGGGCTTGTCGGAACGCAGGCATGGACGCTGGCGGAGGGGATGATTCCATTTAGGAGCCAAGATGGATTAAGGGTGTTTACCGGGGCCGATGGAGACTATCTCACGCTTCCGATTGAGTGGATGTATCAAGGCAACCCGCTCTGCATCCCCCCGCAAGCCTATCAGCCGGACGCCTCGCAGGACGTGCTCTGCTTCTTCAATAACACGATCTACGACGCCTATGTCAGTAACTCGTCCGGGGCCGCGGGTCCGATCTACCGGACCGCCTACTCGACAGTATATAAGCGCTTCCGCTACGACGACATACCGGCCACGGCGATGCTGTGGGAGAAAGACACGAACGCTTTCCTTGTGGCCAAAGAGATGAGCCCCGGCAACTACGCCATTGTGCAGGATTGGGTTGGAGACTATGACGATGGGGGATGGGTGGCAGGTTCATTGGTTCAAACGCCAATCAATGTGGTGATTCAGTCGCCATATCTCGACCTTGGCAGTCCGCACAACGACAAGCAATGGAACGCTCTAGAAACGGATGTGAACACGCAAGGCCAGTCGATGACAACTGCGCTCCTGTTTGACGATGGGACGATCCCATCGATCACTCTGCCAGCCATCACGACCTCGCAGAGAACCAAAGTGCAATCTCCGGTCACGCCATCGGGAGCGAATGAAGGGTCAGGGCAACAAGCCTATCGCGCGTCAATTCAGCACACGATTCAGGTGACGACTGCGCCAATACTTTACCAGGAGAGCATTTACGCGGCGACTTTGGCGGCCTACCGATTTACTTTCGATACCTACTGGATTTTGGGTGGCACCGATCTTCATAAGCGCACAAAGCAAGTCGTCTTCGATTACACGGCTGGGCAGGCTATCAGCTTCTCAATATTCGCGGATGGCTCCACAATCCCGTACCATACATTCACTCTTCCGGAGGCTGCGAGTCGGGCGGTTGTGCGTGTTCGTTTCCCGGCGCTCAGTATGCGAACCTTCCGCATGATCGGGAATATCGCTTCGGGGCAAGCAGGATTTCAGGCATGGGCGGCGCCGCAACTTTGGTGGAAGCCTTGCTTGGACAGTTCCGGATATCAGCAGATGGATTTGGTGGTGTAACAATGGCAAAAAAGACCCTATGTCACAACTGCAAAAGCTATAGGCGCCCTGTCTGCTGGCTTATCGACAAGCACTTCTTTTGCCAACCATGCGCTGAAAGCACGATCGAACTCATGGAGGACTCTACAACTCACTCCATTTGCCGCCTCAGCGAAAGGGACTCGGATTTTGAGGGTGGCCATCGGCGAAAAGATTCTGTTTTGCAACCCGCCAGAATCATGTAGAATCCTCGTTAGTGCGGAGGACACATGGAACAATCCCAGATCAACAATTGGTTCACATACCACGCGCCAACTCCTGAGCAGTTGGTAGCCTACAACGACATCAGGCAATCGGCCAAGATTTACGCCGAGACCGTCAACAAACATGTTCCCGAGTGCGCTGACAAGACAGCCGCGATGCGCAAGATTCGAGAGTCTGTCATGGCCGCAAATCTTGCAATCGCCTGCAATGCGACAACCGCAGACGAAAGCGGACTTGCTCCGCATCAACAGCGAGTGGTCGCCGAGAGAGCGGAACTCGAAGATAAACTCGGCAAGTTGCGGTCTTTCTTCAACAGTTCCGCTTACGCGGCTATGGCCGATACGCAGTCGGGCCGCGACGAGCAGGACCGACTACTAGAGCAGGCGGACATCATGGATCGCTATCGCGCGATCCTCGCTGATCGAATCGCGGCTTTCTAACCCTAATACACGGCAAACAAGCGGAGGACACCTTGTCAGACAAAACAGTAACAATTGAGGCAAACGTGCTTGAGCAAATCACATTGGCTTACGATGCAGGTCCGGCGGCGATCGGTCGGGCGCTCGCAAGTATTCACGAGTTCCTTGAGGATGTGTTCATCGAAGCGACACATAGTCGGGAATTGAAGGTAGGCACACAGCCGAGCGTTGTCATGTCGAACATCGTGGCCAGTCTCGGGCAAGCGGCGCAGATTTTCGGGGCATCGTCCGGGCTTGCCGGTGTGCAGATGGTTCCCCCTGGCGCGAACGTTCGGCAGATGCAGTAGGCATCTCATGTCGATCTTGGCCGACTTCAAAGCGAGCGGGTACGCTATCGGAGACCTGCAGGCTGTCCGGTATGACCGGAACAGTCCGCTGTTTCCAGATGGATACCTCGGGTTTCTTTATCGCGGCTTAGGTGAGGGTAGGAGAAACGGTTTCAGGCGCTCAAATCTGCAAATGACCTTTACCGGCATGACAGATTTGAGCTTCGATGCCATTGTCTCCTACCTTGCAGCCCAAAAGTTGATCGTTCTCGGCAAGTGGGAAGGCCAAACCTTCAGGACAGCCGGGATATGTTGGCCCAACCTGCTCCTAGCTGAACGGCGTACCGGATTTGGTTCCTACACGGCTCTCCGCTGGATATGGGGTTCGCCGGAGGAAGAGATTTTCGGGATGCTTGGGATTGCGGCATTGTTCGAGGAATTCAACCTGATCCAGCTTCACGGCCAGCGGTATGCGGAGAATCATTTGACGGCGCGGTTTATGGCGCGATTCGGGTTCAAGGACGTCTCTGGGCCGATTCCAAGACTCTTGGCGAAGGCTGGAGAAGCGGAACCGAGGCCTGGAATCATCTCCACGCTCTCCCGCGAGGACTTCGAGAGGAACTGCGAGGAGCGGATCGCGGCGGCTGCCGGGCGAATTTCCTTGGCTATTTCCTAGAAATTCATAGCTCATAGGATTAACATGGTGACGAAAGTAACCGTAGCCTATGAGCGGTCCTAGTCAAATCGGTGTTTCCTCGAATGTTACCTCTGGCGAGCAGTCTGCCATTGATGCCCTTGTTGGGATTGCAGGGACTCAGCAAAACGAGGCATCGCAACTGTTCCAACTTGGGTTGCCGGCCGAGACTCAGGCGGTCCAGCACGAGCAGGCATTAGCCTCCGGTTCTCCGCAAGCCATCAGCACGGCCATAGCGCCCGCCGCGCAACAGATCCAGCAAGCCACAGCCTCGGCCAAGCAAAATATCATTCAAAACGCTCCGGCTGGCGGGGAAAAGAACCTCGCCATCGAGCAGGCGGATGTGAACCAGGGGGCGCAGATTGGACAGGTTGCGTCTCAGGGGTATCTTGGCTCGTTTGGAGCGTTGGGGCAACTTGGAGCGCAGACTGCAGGTCAATCACAAAATGCTACCTCGGCGGCTCTTTCCGGGCTTGGGCAAGTCCAGTCTGGATACGGTCAGATTGGCAGTCAGCAAATACAGGCGCAGCAGGAGCAATTACAGGAAAAGGGTGAGCAACTTGGCTTGTTTGGTTCTCTGGCTGGAGGTGCGGCATCATTAGGCGGTGCGGCTATCGGAGCGGGTGGTTGGGGCGGATTAGTTAGTAGTTAGCGGAAGGATATTAGTATGGCGCAGACGCAGCAGTTCGACCCATACAACCCGAGCGCCTACACTGCCCCAGAGTTGCCCCAGGTGCAGCCGCCTACGCCTACGGCAGCGATGGCTCCGGCAAATACGCCGCCGCCTCAGCAACCCGCAATAGGACCCGGCAAGGTAGGCTCTGCTGCGCTAATCGCCGATCAGGTGATGCGGGGGTTTGCGTCCGGTTTGGCTCAGGGGCAAATGGCCCGCGCTCAGAAACTCCAGAAAACCTCACAGGCCCTCCAGTCGAGTTATGGTCTGGCAGCCAAGAACCTCACCGATGTAGTCCAGCAATACAACGTGACGCCGCAGCAGTTGGGCGCCATACAACAGGGAAAGACACCGCCTCCGGGGGCCGATGGGAAGCCATTGGACGATTCTGCTATCAAGGCCCTCCAGTCGGCCAGCAGCGCCGTGCAGGGCTCGTGGGGGGCATGGACACAATGGCAAGGGCAGCACATCGACCCGCAGAAGTCCGACAAGAAGGGCGGCAAGGGCAAGAAGGATCAAAGTCAGCAACAGCCGCAGGGGAATCCCCTCCAGAACGCTATTCGTAAGGTAGGCGAGGCGATGCGGGGAAATGACCCTGCCGCGGTATCGCAAGCTGTCTACCAGTTCTGGGTAGCGAACGGCCCTCCGGTGTACCACTCGCTCGATGCGCAGATGGCGCAGGCGGGGCAACGTGGCGCTCAGGAGAAATTGCAATCGACCGAGACCGGCAACCAACAGGCAGTACAGGACGCCATCGCAACCCGCAACAAGTATGCTGGAGTGGACCCGAGCACACTGAAGCCGGAGGATCAAGCGCATCTGAAATCGGCAATCGCGCTACTGGATGAGAATAAACCTCCATCTACTAAAACCCCAAAGGGGCTCAAGGTGATGGGATCGGAGACACTGCCGCTCGGGCTTGAGAATCAAGACACCGGCCAGCAATATCTTCCATCACAGTTGGGTTCGAATGGTAATGCTCCGCCTGAATACAAAGAAGCATGGAAAACCTTGCAGGAGGCCAAAACTGCCAAGCAGGCCGAAGAAGACAAAAAGGAAGACGAGCGCATTAAGCATGAAGCGCGGGTGCTTGGAGCGTCGTTTGAGCGCATGGGCATGCAGCAGCAGTTCTCTGAATTGATGGCGCAGTACCGTTCCGATCTCGGCACTTATCGTGCTCTCAATAAGACAGCCGAAGATTCCGAAGCATTGGTTAAGTCTCTAGAAGATCAGTACCATGCGCCTCCAGGAAGCCGTGCGGTTGCCGACAATATGCTACAAAACTTCTATACTACCGTAGTCCAAAAGGGAGGTCGAAAGACGGCTGCGGAACTCGCTCTTACCACGCATATTGGAGACCTTGAAACCAACCTCAAGCAGAAAGTAGACAAGATCACGTCTGGCGAATTGCCGCAACCATTACGAGAGGCACTGTTGAATGGAATGAAGGCAGTTGCCCAAGAGCAGCGCGAAGAGGCCGACAAAGCCAAGCCGGAACTCCCGCAGGTTACAGCCCCACATACTGCATGGAAACTGCCAGATGATGCCCCAGCTGCCCCCAAAGAAAACGGGAAAGTCCTCAAGGCTGACGGAAAGGTGATCGCAAAGAGCAAGGGCGGTCGGTGGGTTGAACCGTAATGTCAACACAGTACAGCATTGAGGATGCTCCAACCAATAAGGGAACGGTACCACTCCTTAATAAAAAGAAGGATGCCGTTAAGCGGTATAACGCGCCTACTTCCCGTTACACGATTGAGGATGCCCCTGCGGCTGACGTTCCACGTGGAACTTCTTCCGTGTCGGCGGACGCTGCCCTTGAACCTACCCCCCCAGCGCCTCCAACCGGCATCCGCGACACGATCATCAACTTTTTTAAACCACTCTCCGAAAAGGAGCGCGGCGATATTGAATCTATTCTAGGTAAATATGCCGGTCCAGCCGCAGAGGGTATAAGTAATGCGGCGATGGGAGCCACGTCTGGCGTTCTTCAACTTGCACTTCATCCTATTGGTTCGATCTACGGATCGGCTCAGACTGCAGCGGACGCGCTCAATCAACTGTTCCCAGATGTGGGCCTAAATTCGAGGCAAAAGGCAGCCAAGGCATCCTCGCTCGCCCGGCTGAAATCGCAGTGGGATCAAATCAAGGAAAACCCCGATTGGAGCCTCGGAAATCTTGTTGGGGCTATTGAAGGCGGCAAGATAATCGGCGAGGGTGCCGGACCTGTAGTAGAGGGTGCCATAGACACCGCGAAGAAAATACCTACAGCTATCCCCGATAAATTTGGGCCACGGGGAGTGACTGTCGGAAGTGAAACTATTCCACTCACAGTAGGCGAGGCGGAGCCTGGAAGTTCGGCCGGCAAACTGCAATCGAATCTAAAGCGATCAGGAACTGGTAGTGATCGATTTGAGAAGGTGGAAAATGCGCAGCAGCAAGCCGTAAAAAACGTTGTCCGTACCACTGCGCAGCAGACATCTGGAGCCATCGGCCCGATGCAGGCCGAACCCGCAGATGTCGTTAACGATGCAGCTACTGCGTCTTTTGCTCAAGCCTCGCCGCTTTACGATAGCCTCGATGCTTCGCTAGTGAAAGTCCCCGACGCGCTCAAGGATGTTTCACGTATCACGCAGGATGCGATAACAAAAGCGCGAAAACTTGGTATTGAGGTGGGGGATGATTCGGTAGACCTGAGCAAAATTACACCTGACAAAGACGGCGGGATTCAGTGGGGCGGAACGCGCATATCGAAGGCTACACATCCGGAACGGTGGGAAGAACTTGTCAAAGCCGGAATCATCGACGACTCGGGGCAAGCAACCCCATTGAGGGCTTACAGGATGGTGCGCTCACAGTTGCTCAAAATGCAAAGGTCTACATCTGATTCTGCGCTGCGATTCGCAATCGGAAAAGACATCGAGACCATGACCGATAACATCAATAAGGCTATTAAGGGTACGGAAGTCGAGAAGGACTTTACGGAGGCTAACCGGTTATGGTCCAAAGGTAAAGCCCTTCAAGATGTTTCAGAGGCCGTGAGGGATGCTACAAAAGGAACGCCATCTACCGCCCAGGCTCCCGGAATAGAAAAGGTGCCGACCAAACTCCAAGGGGTATCTCTCGTATCGAAGTTGAATGATCTTTATGAGGATGGAACACTGGAGAAAGCGTTCACTCACGATGAAATTGCAAACCTTAGACAAGCTGCCGATATTCTAGACCGCATTCAAAGGAACCCGATAGGAAGAGGATCGGGAGAATCCATGTCGATGGCGCGTGGCCTGACTCACGCCATCAGAGGAAATACCGGGCCGCTCATTGGCGCTGGAATCGGCGCGGTTACTGGAGGTTTGCGTGGTGCTGAGTTGGGCGCTGGAATCGGGTTTGTATTACAGAAAATCGGAGAGCAGGGACTAGTCCGCGTGATGACAAAACTTAATGGCGTGAAGGCTCTTAAGTCGCTGGAAGAAGCCAAGACTCCAGCACAGGCGAGTACTGCCATAGGTAATATATTGGCAGTGTCCATAGCGGCTAACCGGCCAAAAAATCAGGAGGATAAGCAGTGATCGAACTTCAAGATGGCTTCTACTTCGACGTAGAAGGCGGGACTATCGTCAAATCGGTAGGAGAGAATCAGTGTTCCCTTTACCCGCGCGGAGTTAGTTCTATGGATGGGGGCTTTCTGATTGACCGTCCTGCTCTTGAGGTGGCGACGGATATTGCTGAGGAGTTGGAGTCTATGGAAGATACCGGCGATCAGGAAGAATAGGCTTATCTATCTGCAAATCTCTCCAATTGCCGAAATAAACGCCTTTGGATTGAGTGCGGTATCTGAGTTTGCGGGTGCGCATGATTTTGTTCACATTCCCGGCGATGCGCGACGCCTTCTTGTTCTTGATTTCCGGAACTGCTTCGATAATGCCCATTGCCTCCATGAAGTTCTTATAAATCTCCATGCCGCGGATTGCGCGTTCGTTGAC
>Ga0302188_10002264_pt1 | contig 14171 bp, 7 predicted proteins | sample II_Bog_E2_1_FD_198783 | JGI IMG/M metagenome (GOLD analysis project Ga0302188, IMG submission 198783) | Peat permafrost microbial communities from Stordalen Mire near Abisko, Sweden - II_Bog_E2_1 | ecosystem: Environmental > Terrestrial > Soil > Wetlands > Peat | place: Sweden: Abisko, Stordalen... | reverse complement strand
GATACCCTTCATCAACGTTTGGATTGCATCGTCAAATCGCTTGGCTCGGTACAGACTCATGCCGAGGGCGCTGAACAATTCATGATCTTGGAAACGGCTAGGCACCGATTGCAGAGCCGCGATGATGCGGCTGTAGTCCTCAAGGGAATCGCCAGAAAGTACGCAACGTTCCGAATACAGAACAATCGTGTCTGGATTGGACGACTTCACGGCTTGAGCGGCGAATCGCTGCGCAAGTCGCCGAACGTTATCTTCACTCTCTCCCAGGACATAACAAAGATATTCTTGATAGGTTAGAGTTGAGTTGCCAACGCTTGGAAATGCACCAAGAACGTTGGTGGATTCTAACTTGAGTGCCATCCCCAAGTAGTCCCTTAACTCGAATAGAGCCGCCACATCCACATTGGGATAGGAGGAGTTGGGAGACTCCCTACGGGCCGATTCAAAACTGACCTTGGCATCGTCATACCGGCGAAGCTGCATCTCAGCCACCCCTTTTAGGTACCAGGGAGCCGCTCCTTCTTTGCCGCGCGAAATTGCTCCCTTAGCGGCTGCGATGACATCTTCCCAGCGACTGACTTTCGCAGACTGCAATGCCAATTCGAACCATGAGTCTTTGTCGTCCAAGGACAACTCAGGGTCCCGCCGGGCACGATCAAGCTCCGATTCGTTGTCCGACTTTGCCTCTGCCGTCGACAGGCGATTCGCCGAAATATCTCGGAATGCGACCTCTTTTGGAAAGAGCCTGCGGATTTCCTCCCATCGATGCGAGTCAAGTCGGGCCGCCCCACTTAGCGAGACACTGTCCAGCCATGCAGAAAGTGTCGATAACGGCCTGTCGTATTCAGCCAAGGAATAGAGACTGGTTCCGCTTCTCGATGAGATGACAATTCCGCGACCATTTGCAAGAAATTCGAAACTCGAGAGAGCGTCAAACTGGATAGGGGGCGTAACGGCTTCACCCGAACTTACCGACCACAAACGAAGATAGCCATCGAGCGAACTCACCGCGACAAGCGACTCATCGTCACTAAACCTGACCGCAACCGGCGCCGCGTTGAGCCGGAGTTCCGCGCCAACGTATTTACCCATATGGGGGCTCCAAAGTCGAATTCCCGACCCAAACAACCGAACGGCAATCAGGTTGTCGTGTGGAGAGATCCCCAGAATGTTTCCATAAGTCTGTACAGGTGGGCCAAGTCGCTTACCCGTCGCAAGAACTCGAAACTCAAGATTCTGACTCCACACGCCTAGGAAGGAACCCTTCGGTGATATCTTTGATCTCCCGGAAGTCGCAATTAGGTTCTCTCCCGCGAAGGCAGCTTGTGACTTGTCAAGATTCCAAAGTAAAACGTTGCCGGACTCTGTGCCCATAGACTCGATGACAGCCATATTCTGCGAAACGGCAAGTGTTGGAGGCCACTGGTCGGTACCGACTTCCTTGGTGAGGTTCATGATTCCGGCGCGAGCGTCAATTGTTTGGATGATCGCCTTGCCCTGACCAAATCTCGTGACGATCGCATGCTTCCCATCGGCCGAATACTGGAGGGCGCTATACGCATAACCGGGCGTCGACCAGCCATTCAAGAGCTCCTTGTCACGACGCCAAAGCCTAATAAAGTAAGGGGAGACAAAGATGCAGCTATCGCCTCCTGGCGCCAAGTGTATTAGCTGAATCACCCGGTCTGAATCAAATCTGCCGATGACGGGCATGGTTGGACTCACACGGCGGAAGGACACTTTCCTTTGCCCCTCGACAACGACGACAGTATTTGCTGTCGAATCAACGTCGACTTCAACTTGGCTCGCTGCGTTGCCAGGTGCTTCGGCGACATTAAACTCAGCGCCGACCGGTTTACCGCTTGTTAGATCGAGAACCACGTAGGATTGGTCCTTTCGGAGAACTGCATAGCGGGACGCTCTATTCCCATAAGGGTCATCCCAATTTTGGTATCGACCCAGGCTAATGCTATCGCCTTTCCCATTTATGATAGCGATGCGGTGGTGATTGCCAACCATCCCATTGAGCACGATGACCGGGCTATCGGACACTTGGGTCGCAGATACTCCGCGCATATTCGTTGCCAACTGCTGCAGTATTGGCAATCTGATTGGGCTTAACTCCCAGATCCGTGCCGTACCATCATCACTGGCTGATAGAAGCAAGTTTCCGCTTGGATCGAATGACACGTGCCTTACTGGCCCGTCATGCCATCTTGGTGTACCCACTATTCTCCCCGTCCTCGGATTCCACAGTCGAACGGATCCGTCATCACATGCCGTAGCGACGAGAGTGCCATCGGGTGAGAACTTGGCGTCGTGAACCGACGCTACGTGGTGAAGTTCAGGTCCAAGGGGCGTTCCGTCCACCGTCGACCATGCTCGAACCGAACCATTTCCTGCGGCAGTGAGGATTGACCGGCCGTCTTTCGAGAAATCTACTGCGTTCCCCCGTGCCTCTGCCCCACCCTCGCCTTGGGTCCGAGATCGATCTAGATATCGCACGAGTCGGTGTCCGTTTTTCGCGTCGAATAACTGTGCGTTCTTATCCCGTGAGTCTCGCTCAAATTCCCCTGCGACTGCCAACCACCGCCCATCCGGGGAGAACTTCGTTGACTCGGCCACAAAGCAGTTTGAGATCTGAAACGATGCACCCGTCTTTAGGTCGTATACCGTACCGATGTAGTTTTCGGCAGTTATGGCTACTTTGTTTCCGTCCGGGCTAAACGCGAGAGAATGGCAGTAAGCGCCAGAATTGGTCGACAAAGCCTTGATCCTCTTGCCAGTCTGACCATCAAACAGCAAGACCGAGCCAATCCCAAACCCATCCCCCACCCCAGCTGCCAGTAATTTCCCGTCATTGGAATAAGCGAGGGTCACTGGAGCGTGCTTCAAACGCGTAAACGACGTTGGCGGTCGAACGGGCCTCCCGGACGTCCCGTCCCATATCGCAAACGTGCCATCGGATGCCCCCGTGGCCAATCGCGTGCCATCGGGGCTAAATAGGATCTGACTAATGGGAGCGCTGTGCCGCATCGGCAAACTTCTCGGTGCACCAGACCGCACGTCCCAAAGCCGGACATTTCCCATCGCGTCACCCGTTGCAGCGAGTTTTCCGTCAGGGCTTAATCGAGCGTCGGTCATCGCTCCCGCACCGGACCACACTTGGCGCAGGCCGGTTCCAGCCGAAACGGCCAGGGCGAGCCGAAGGCGCGTCATTTTCGCCCTGACGGGATTGCCCGCGTCCAATTTCAACGCATCTACCAGGGGTCGTACGGCGCCGCCCGCATCACCTGCTTCAAGTCTTGAGTTTGCATCGCTGACAAGCGAGCGGCTAAGCCGATCATCAGCTTCAAGACGGGCAACTTCTGCCGCCCTTCGCTGAGTCGCTTCTCCTGCCAGAGCTGCCTTTGCTTCATCAGCCGAACGGACTGCAGCTTCAGCAGAGCGTTGAGCCTTTGCCGCCTCATTCTTTGCGACAATTCTTGCAGCATCCGCGTCCTTCTTTTGGCTTACCGCGTCTTGACGCCGCTGTTCTGCCACGCCCAGAGCGACCCGTAACTTTCCGGCAAGGGTGTTCGAGTTGATCGCCTCCAATTCAGCTTTTCGATCCGCCTCCCTGGCAATACTCGCTTGAGTAAATCCAAAAACTGCCAGAATCGTCATCGCTGCTACCAACACTCCCGACACAGCGGCGGTCCGTATCACGCCACGGCGGAATGCCGTCTTCTGTCTAAGGATCTCTGCATTTGGCAGTTGGGTCTCGACCCACTTCTTATCAAAGACATGTTCGTAGATACGATTACGGATCAACAGTCGACCAGACCGAGACTGGCATACTCCAGACATCTTCAGAACGCCACAGAGAGGATTTGACTCGTCGTCTGGTATGCCTCCTTTGTGTCGAAGTTTTGCAAACAGGTCCAGCAAAGCAACGAGGTCGACTTCATTTCTTAGCAGACGATTGCGTACGAATGCCAAATTGTCGTCACTATCCTGGGCAGTGCGCGAGAAAAAGACCGACTCACACGCTGCATCGACCTCCTCTTTTCGAGCCGCCCGGGTCTCCACAATTTCGCGACACAATCGCTGAGTAAGGTAAGGATGTCCGTTCGTCCAATAAAGAACTCTCGACAGCAGCATTGAGCCCCGAGGACCGAGGACGTTAGCAAGAACGGCAGCCTCAGACGCCGAGAAGTCGACAAGGTCTATGCGCGATCCAACATTAAATGGCGAGGTTCGAGTGTCTTGGATCAACTCACTTGGCGTGGCGGTACCCAGCAGGCAGATGGTCAAGCGCTTCAAATCAGGCGAAGTTGCTCGTCCAATGTAGCACTGACGGATACCGGCAAAGAACTCATCGGTGCTAAAGGCCAGGGATCGGGTTACGTCAATTTCGTCGACCAAGACTACAAGAGGCGGACTGTCCGGCGGGATGCCGATTTCCTTCAACGCATCGAAGAACCTCTGCATCGGACCGACTTCGCGATGGGCCTGCCAAAACGCCGCGAACTCTGAGCGCAGTCCTAGAGAGCGGCCGGTCTCGAAGGCCAACCCTGCGTACCACTGCTCTGCCGTCACGTTCTTTGAGCCGAACCTGGTCAAATCCAAGAAGACGGTCCTAATTCCGCGGCTTCTAAGCGCGGCCATCGTGCGTACACAAAGGGATGATTTTCCCATTTGACGCGAGTTCAGGACGTAGCAGTACTCTCCATGGGTCAATTGCTCCAAAAGCTGCTGGTCCGCCTCCCTAACAACATACGATGCCGCCTCGGAAGGAACAGTCCCCCCAACAACGAAGAAGTCAGTGGATATGGGCGACCGCATAGATAATTTCCTGCAAACTCATATGCGACCGTCAACGATCAATCTTCATGGACGGCAACTGCCGATTCATAAGGCAAGGCGCCTTAGAGCGGATTGAACCGTCCCAATTCGAACTTGACAATAGGGCGGCCACGAACCGCGACCCTCAATTTATCAAAGAAATCGCGCTTGAGTCAAGCCTGTTCTGAGGCGGCCACAACTTACAAGGAACCCAAAACGGGGCCATTAGCATGGCGATGCAACCTCAGGCAACTGGGTAGTCGTCATGTTTGAGGCAATCGATTGATGGTCGAGGAACAGTATCCTAAACACGACTTATGAGACGTGTACCGAAAGATACCTGCGGTAGAGTTCGCAGGCAAGGACAACCTGGCTACCTTCCGCTTGCTTAAGTACGCCTGAAGCCAGCAGACGTTGGAAACCGTCCGTTTGAGTCGTCATTACTGGACTTGTCAAAGACTCTTTAAGCGCACTTAGCACCGATGGAAGTTGAGTAACGGAGATTAGAATCCTCTTGAGATGATCGCCAAAAGCACCATCGTCACGGTCGGCGGTGGCCATAAGCGTGGAAAAGTCCATCTGCCCCCGCGCCAAAACGTCTAAGGCTCGACGCGTCAAGAATGGCTGTCCCCCAACCAAGTTGCTCAGAGCTTCGGCCTCCGCCTTACGTTGCAGAGGGTTGCCATAGCGCCCATTCAAATCCCATATTTGGTCTATATTGAACGGCTGAAGGAGAACGTGGCGCCCGACGTTAAAGGGCGACTGATTCAAATCCTGAATAAAGAGATGAGCTTCGGTAGCGTAACCGATGACAACGGTGAAGCGAGACCAAGGACCGCCCGGCTCGGTTGCCCGGGAGTTGTGCCAAGAGCGGACAAGGCCGAAGAAGTCGCTTGCATAAGGAAGTCCAAAGAGCTTGTCCCCTTCATCCATAAACCACACGAGAGGATTCTCGGACGACTCCAGAAGCGAGCGTACAAAATTATCCAAATTCATGTTCGCTCCGAACACGTCGATCCACTCTTCGGCAAAGTCGTACTTGAATTTTAACTGGCGAGCAAGCGTAGCCGCCAAGAGCCTATAGAAGGAGTCGTCTGACCCCATTTGCGAAGTACTCAGCTTCTGGAAATCGGTCGACACGTGCCGCCAACCTTGGTCACGAACGAACTTCGCCCCCCTTCCAATGAGAGAGGTCTTGCCCATCTGCCTTGGACCTTTTACCAAGATGATGCTTTCATGGGCTCGGACTGCCTTTCCAAACTCCGCGTCAGTCAAACGCTCGGCGTAAAACGGGGAATCCGGGGGAACCGCTCCCCCGACCGGTTCGAGATGGCGATCAGTGATCACCGGTTTAGGTTCCTCGCTGATAGCAGCCTTGATTTCATCGATGACCTTTTGATTGTCGTTTGGGCTCAACCAGACCGAGAAATTGAATCCATTGATATAAACCCCCGCCGGACCTTCGACAATCTTCTCGGCCCCGATACGTACCGGCAAAATGTACGGCTTTCCTCGTTTGCGGTGCTCGTCAAACGCGGTTTCCAATTCGTATTCGAGCATTTCGCTTCCCATCGCAGCGTCGGACACAATCGCAATGACGCCATCGGCAGCACGGATCTTCTCCTCTATTGCCGTAGCCCATTCAACCCCGATTTTTAGATGCCGATCGATGAAGACGTCGTGCCCTTCAGCAATGAGAGCGTCCTCCAGCATCACTAACACCTGGTCATCCGGCTTTGCATGACGACGGTAAACAACTACGAGTTTGAGGCTCTTCACTCTACTTGCTGGCTTGGGAGCATCTGATGAAATGACGTGGCTGGAGCCTCCAGCACGTCCGAACCGATCCGACACGAGAGAGAACAGCTCCAACTTCTCTCCATGCTTGGTCATCCCGAATCCCATGGGCTGGACCATCGAAGCCCACTCGTCGAATTGTTTGAGCCAAGATGCGTATTGAGAAGAAAGCACGATGTGGCCATCGTCTCCCATATCCATGACGCGCTTGGCCATATTTATGCCGTCACCAACCACAGTCTTGGTTCCTGCAATATCGGTCTGGAAGCGAATAGGGCCACTGTGAATACCCATCCGAACAGCAAGACCAGGCGTATCCCTCAGGAATTGTGCCAACTCGGTGGCGCACTTGGCGGGACCGGCAAGATCTCCGTCAAAGAGGATCCACATCCCGTCGCCGCTAGGAAACGCCATCAACTGTCCCAAGGCTTTGGCGCTTTGATACGTCGGACAAAGCGTTACAAGCCTGGAAAGCTCGGCGAGCAACCGTCCTTGCGCGTTGATAGACTCTCTGGACCAACCCACGATGTCCAGAAACAGAATGTGTGCAATCTGAGTTGGAGACTGTACTTCATTGCTCATAACAACCTGGGGCCCACAATTTTCGTACGTGCTTGCTAATCCCATTAGCTGGACTAACGGAATCGCTAAAGATTACCGACATGACGCAAGGGGTCTGAGAAATGATACGAAAACGTTGGCCCGTTGCGCAAGCGATGCGGATTCAGGCGGCTGAAATATCCCGGGCTTCTTCTCGCCAGAACCGAATAAGACGCTACCCTGGAAGACCGCCGCTAACCCATTCCCATATTGGGTGAGCATTGCACCGACATCAACTGAGCCCTTCGCACAGGATCCGCTCCGCATTTGACAGCAGTGTTGAAAAGCTGACCTGGCCACTGGCCAGAACATCGAGGGCCCGCCGCGTTAAAAATGGCTGACCTCCGAGCAGGCTTTGCAACGTATCCAGTTCGACGCGAGTCTTGAGCGGGTTGCCGTACCGTTCGTTTAGGTCCTTAACCTGATCCAGACTGAATGACCGTAACGGGATTTGCCTGGCAGCGTTCACAAGCAATTGGTATAGGTCCTGCACGGCTGGATTCTCATCGGTCGTGTAGCTGAGAACCACCGTGAACCTTGCCCATTTCCCACCGGGTTCAGTCGTTCGCGAGTTGTGCCAAGAACGGACCAGGCCAAAGAAATCGTTCCGATACGGCATTCCAACCAGTTTGTCGCTGTCATCAATGAGCCAAACCAACGGAATTTCTGAGGCATCCACCACCGAGTGGATGAAATTATCCAGGTTCAAGTTCGCTCCGAGTGAATCGACCCACTCGCCGGCGAAGTCATACTTGAATTTGAGTTGTCGGGCTAACGTCGCTGCCAAGAGTTTGTAGAACGAATCGTCGGACGCCATCTGGGCTGCGCTGAATTTTTGAAAGTCGGTCGAAACCAAGCGCCATCCCGCTTCGCGGACATACTTGGCGCCCCTTCCGATTAACGAGGTCTTGCCTATCTTCCTAGGGCCATTGACGATAATGATGCTCTCGTGAGCGCGCAGCGAGCGTCCGAAGTCAAGATCCGATGTTCGCTCTAAGTAGAAGGGCGAATCCGGCGAAACTGCACCCCCGGCGAGTTCGAATTGAGGTTCAATGTCTTCGGGCTTTGATTCATCGATAATGACCGCTTTGATCTCGTCGATAACCCTCTTACTGTCATCGGGACTGGCCCAAACGGAAAAATTAAAGCTGTTGACGTACTTGCCCACTGGCCCGTCTACCGCTTTGTCGATGCCAATACGCACCGGCAAAATATGGGGTTTGCCGCGCTTGCCATTCTCTTCACATGCGGTCTGCAATTCGTGCTCAAGCATCGCGCTGTCGATGGCTTCATCGGAAACGATGACGATCACTGCGTCAGCAGCCCGGATCTTCTCGTCGATGACTTTGGCCCACTCGGCTCCGACTTTGAGATGCCGGTCCATAAAGACCTCGTGTCCATCCGCCAAGAAGGCCGATTCCAGAATCGCAACAAGCTGATCATCCGGTTTGGCGTTGCGCCGATACACGATGACGATCTTTCGACTCTTCGGACGATTGGTCGCCCATTGTCCGCTAGTCTGGCTGACATGGCTGGAGGCATCTGCTCTGCCAAATTTGTCGGAAACAAGGGTATAGAGTTCAAGCACTTCCCCATGCTTCGTTGTTCCGAATCCCAGTGGCCTAATGAGTGGAGCCCACTCCTCGAAGTGTTTCAGCCACGAGGCGTACTGAGCCGAAAGAACAATATGGCCATCGTCCCCCATGTTCATGACTCGATTCGCCATGTTAATGCCGTCTCCGACAACGTTTTGGGTTCCCGAGATGTCTTTCTGGAAACGAACCGGACCACTATGGATTCCCATGCGTATGCTAAGGCCGGACGTCGTCTTCACGTGTTGTGCCAACTCGGCAGCGCACGAGGCGGGAGCGACCAGATCTCCACTAAATAGGATCCACATGCCGTCCCCATTGGGAAAAGCCATGAGTTGATCAGCCGCTTTTGCCGTTTGATACGTTTGACATTCCGTCACCAGGCGGGAAAGCTCAGACAACAACCGGCCCTGCGCATTAATCGACTCTTTGGAGTATCCAACGATGTCGATAAACAAAATGTGCGCAATCTGGGTTGGGGACTGGGCTTCGTTTGACATCGTGTTTGTTTGGCCTCGCTTATATTGCCATGACACAAAACAGGTGAATGACTCTTTACATCTAAGATAGCCCAATTAGCATGAAAGTTTTGGTATATCGCCCGATGATTCGCACATTCAAAACGGTTACTATTCGTATTGCATTCAAGCGTGTAGACGAAGCATGAACCTATCCCCTCTCAGCCTCTCGGGAATATTGCCAGGTTCCTTCGCTCGCCGAATGAACCATGCCAAAGATGCCGCTTTGGGCGCGATGCTCGCCTAGGTCTCCCATCATTCACCAAGCGGTAAGAGCGATTTGATCGGAGTCATGCCCTAGTTTCAAGTGCTCGCCGTGTGGAAATCATGTACGTCGAAGAACATGCATCGAACGGATATCAAAATGCTCCGGCAGCATGTTGGCAGGGATTCTCCTATTCGCGCACTCATGACGCGCTCCAGATATTGGCCATTTGCAATCGTATTCCGTCAATGTTTTAACCTCCAGGACCACATTCACGTGCTAGATTCGATCCTGGAGATTTCATCTATGCGCCTATTAGCTCTCACATTCGTTTCTGGACTTATTGCCGTCGCGGCGGCAAGTGCTACGTATCAGGCCTCCTCTGAGGGACCTTATCATGTTCTGCAGACCGCAAAAGTCGGTGGCGACGGTGGATTCGACTATGTCTACGCAGACTCAGACGGTCGAAAACTCTACGTCCCAAGGAGTAGGCAGAATTCTCGAGTCTCTGTGTTCAACCTCGACACCCTTGAGCCACTTGGAGAGATTGCAAAGACGAACGCACATGGCGCCGCTACCGACACAAAATCCCATCATGGCTTCGCTTCGAGCAAACCCGTCGCGATGTGGGACACCCAGACTCTGTCGCTGATCAAAACGATCGACGTCGATGGCGGACCCGACGGTATTCTTGGCGATTCATTCAATCATCGAACCTACATTTTCAGCCACGGCGCACCAAACGCGACCGTGATTGACTCAGCCACCGGAAATGTACTTGGAACCATTGATTTGGGCGGAGCTCCCGAACAGGCGCAGTCTGATGGCAAGGGACACATCTACGTGGACCTCGAAGATAAAGGCGCGGTGGCCGTCATCGACGCGAAAGCAATGAAGCTGGTTAACACGTTCTCCTTGAATGGCAAGGGAGACGGCTGTGCAGGCCTGGCACTGGACATACGCAATCGTGTGCTATTCGTTGCATGTCGCGATCCCCAAGTCATGGTCATGCTGGATGCCAATACCGGCAAATACTTGGCGGACCTGCCTCTTGCGGGCGCATCTGACGGTGCAGTTTTCAACCCCAAGACCAAGGAAGCGTTTAGCTCTCATGGAAATGGAACATTGTCGATTATTAAGGAGACAAGCCCAACGTCTTTTGTCGTTGAGCAAACCGTAAAGACGATGACGGGCGCGAAGACCTTGACGTTGGATTCCAAGACGGGCAAGATCTTCTTGATCGCCGCCGAATATGGGGCAGCTGCCGAAGCATCGGCAGGCGGGGGACGTCAAAGAAGGCCGATGATCCCCGGCTCATTCTCAATTGTAGTCGTCGGAAAGTAAACAACACGCGTCACTCAAGCGCCTGGAGGAGTTCTTCCCCTTGGCGCTTTTTTGAGCAATGCAGTAGGTCCTTGACCTGTTGCGAACTAGAAGTTAATCTTCGGTAATAGACGGCGGCGGTACTTTCCCCCAGCCAGGCACGTCTTGTAAATCACATTTATGCGTGTATTTGCAATCTCTCTTTTCGCTGGGCTAGCCATTGTTGCCGCGGGGGCGCCTCCTCCCCAAAAGCCCGGCGCAAGTGGGCCATATAAGGTGCTCCAAACAGCGCGCGTAGGTGGAGACGGCTCCTTTGATTACGTCTATGCGGATTCAGCAGCAAGAAAGCTCTACGTCGCTCGACGAGGCACATCCGCCCGTATTTCGATTTTCGATCTCGACACCCTGGAGCAGGTTGGCGAAATCTCAAAGACGGGAGCCCATGGCGTAGCCGTCGACACCAAGTCCCACCGAGGGTTCGCATCGAGCAAGCCGGTCGCGGTATGGGACTCAAAGACATTCGCGCCAATTAAGACAATCGATGTGGAAGGCGATCCGGACGGCATCATGGCTGACCCATTCAATGAGCGAGTTTATGTTTTCAGCCATGATGCTCCCAATGTCACGGTCATCAATGCGAAGACAGGATTCGTCCTCGGGACGATCGACCTGGGCGGCGCGCCCGAACAGGCGGCATCTGACGGGAAGGGGCTCATCTATGTCGACCTAGAGGACAAAGACAGTGTCGCCGTATTTGATGCCAAGACGATGAAGGTTAGAGGCACTTTGAGCTTGAACGGAAAAGGGGGCACATGTGCCGGACTAGCGATGGACACAAAGAACAATGTTCTTTTCGTCGCTTGTCGAAAACCTCATGTAATGGTCATGCTGGACGCCAAGACTGGCAAGTACATCGCTGATCTTCCGATTGGGAACGGTTGCGACGGAGTCGTCTTCAATCCGAAGACCAAGGAAGCGATCAGCGCGCAAGCAGATGGCACGCTAACCGTGATCAAAGAACAGAGCAAATCCAAATTCGTAGTTGAGCAGAACCTCAAAACCATGGTAGGCGCGAAAACCCTCACCATGGACACTAAGAAGAACAGGATCATCCTGATCTCCGCCGAATATAAGGCGCCTGCGTCTGGAACTCGTGGCACGCGTGGAACGATGGTTCCAGGATCGTTTTCGATCATTGTCGTAGGTTCAAAATAAGAATCTTGGAAACAACGCCCAACCCCTCCCCTTCGCGATGATCGGTCGCGGGGATGGCTCTGCCGTTCGCATTTAAGTCGTCAGCATCCTCAATATCCGGTTTCGGCAATCCCTTCCCACATTTGTTGGCAATGTTTTGATTTTTGATTCCGTTGATGCGCATTGTTTTGAATCGGAGATATCGACCACGGTTTCGGATAGAGAATTTGCTCTATGCTCTTTACGACTATTCTTGCCCAGTCGTCGATGGTTACCAGTCAAGCCCCGCTCAGCGCCGAAAGCGTCGTCCGCGACGCCCTCAAACAAGCTGCAATTGAGCACAAGAACGTTGCGGTTTATTTCCATGCATCGTGGTGTCCATGGTGCAAGCGCCTTGAAAAGCTCTGGGACAGTTCACGATTCGGCCCAAAATTCTCATCCAGCTTCGTCCTGGCCAAAATCGATATTCGCGAGCGCGGCGAGCTTGTTAAGGAAGAGAATCCTGGTTGGGAACAGGAAATGCTTACCCTGCGGGGCGCCCCAGAGCGGGACGTGCCTTACTTGGCCATCCTGTCGCAAGCAGGGACAAAACTGGTAGACAGCTACCGACCTACCGAAGGCCGCATTCCGGGCAATGCGGGGTATCCCAAGACGCCAGTCGAAATAGACGCCTTCCTTGCCTTAATCGCCAAAGCTGCGCCAGGGTTTTCTTCACAGGATCGAACCGACCTCAGATCATTCTTTGAGGCCGGGCCGTCACCACTTTCGTCTATCCGCTAATCGCGGTCAGTTACCCGAGCCATAGTCGGGAATCGACAAGAGTTCCCCACCCCGGACCGAGGATTGGTGAGCTACTAAGCCAGGCAGGAGGTACCGTGCCGCTTGCCAGACGCTATTTTGTGGTTGCTTGCCATCGACCACCGACGTGACGAATTCGTGAACGAGGAATTGGTGCGATCCTTGGTGTCCATTAGACAGGCCGGCGAACTCCTTTGGCAACCGTTCAATCTGGTGAATGGGTGCGACGTCCTCAAACTCGGCTTCAATATCCGGGTGACCGGGAAGCTTTCTTCGCCCACATGTAAGTACATCCTCGAGTCTCGTGACTTCGTTCTTTTCGGTCCAAACCTGTCCTGCGCAGGTGTTGTGATAACATCCTTCCGTCCCAAACATCGACATCCGCTCTGCCCCCGGATGACCGATGCGGCGAAATTCATTGACCCGCATCATACTGCCATCAGCCATACGAAACAGGGCGGTCTGATTAGAAAATGGGTTGTCATAAGCATTTGCCCCTGGCGCGTAAATCCCATCTTCGTCGTGATCCACAAAGCCCTGACACGACACGTGGGTGGCATAGCTATTGAGAATCGAGATGATGCCTCCGGTCGAATGAGTCGGATAGTGCATGGGCGGCATCCCGCCCTCCTCGCGCCATCGATCGCCTGCGCGGGCCTTCATCACTTCGTAAAGTCCATGATCCCAATCGTGATAATATTCGCCTTCGCTGTATACAACTTTCCCAAACGCGCCTTTCGCAAATTGTTGGCGGCAGTATATCGCGCCCGGATAATAGTAACTGGTCTCGCCTATCATGTAAATTCGCCCCGTAGACTCCACCGTGCGAACTAACTCCTCTACCTCTGCAATGGTTATGCCAGCCGGAACTGCCGAGTAAACGGCTTTGCCTGCGTTTAGGGCCTTTACCGCCTGCGGGCCATGCATCCAATTCTGAGTTAATAAAGCAACCGCATCCACGTCAGATTCCAGAACCGCTTCCAGCGAAGAATATGTTTCGTCAATTCCATGCCGGAGCCGGTTTTCATCCAGCTTCTCCGGATTCAGGTCGGCAAGCACTACCTTCGAAACGAGAGGATGAGCCTTATAAAGTGGAATGAAGCATTGAGCGAAACTTCCGGTACCAACGATTGCGATCTTCATTGCCCGAAAGCATATCCGCATCGCAGTAATACCGTCGCTATGAAGACGCCCATCCATGGCGGAGAACCCAAATTACGTCCGTAAGATATCCACATGCGAAGCCACAATGCATACAGCTCTCGGTTCAAGCCCATCTCTCCCATTCCTCGGTCGGCGTAACTCCGCTTAAGAAAG
>Ga0302188_10002257_pt1 | contig 14193 bp, 10 predicted proteins | sample II_Bog_E2_1_FD_198783 | JGI IMG/M metagenome (GOLD analysis project Ga0302188, IMG submission 198783) | Peat permafrost microbial communities from Stordalen Mire near Abisko, Sweden - II_Bog_E2_1 | ecosystem: Environmental > Terrestrial > Soil > Wetlands > Peat | place: Sweden: Abisko... | reverse complement strand
TTATCACTTTTTAGGTGAAAGTTTAATATTTATAGAATTTAGTATTTTAGCCATGCAACGCATGGCTTTTTAATGTGTCATGAATAATCCGGGTTTATAATCTAATGTCAAATCTAACAGCACTTGAAAATGTGGAATTGGTTAGGTCACTTAGTGGTAATCCTTTAAAATCAGAGGGCATTATGAAAGAAGTTGGATTAAGTGAAAGAATATCAAATTTTCCAGCACAACTTTCAGGAGGAGAACAACAGAGAGTAGCAATAGCAAGGGCACTAGTAAAAAATCCATTATTGCTTTTGTGTGATGAACCTACAGGAGCTTTGGATTATAATACAGGAAGATTGATTTTAAAATTACTTTACGATATTAATAAAAATACAAATAAAACAATAATAGTTATTACACACAATGCTGCTATTGCAGCTATGGCTGACAGGGTTATTAGAGTAAGAAGCGGTGCTGTAGAATCTATAACTGTTAATGAAAATCCTGAGCCACCTGAAAGGATTGAATGGTAATGAATATTTTATTCAGGAATTTATTAAGAGATATAAAAAAATCAAAGGGACAGTTTATTTCTATCTTAGTAATTGTTGTTTTAGGGGTTACATTTTATACAGCAATAAATTCTGCATTTAAAAACCTTTCTAATTCAAGTACTAAATACTATGAAGAGTATAGATTAGCAGATATTTGGGTGGATTTTTATAATGCACCTATAGATATAAGAGAAAAGGTGGAGAGCATACCGAATGTTAAAACAGCTACAGGAAGAATAATACAAGATGCAAGTATAAATATTTCAGAAGAAAATGCTACTTTAAGGTTTATAACTCTTCCTGATATAAAAAAAGATATAGTAAATGATATTGTATTAAACCACTCCACACTAAAGTATGGAGAATTTTCATAGGTGGACTTCACCACCTATGAGTGATTTCGCCTAAAGGCGACTGAAAGCTCATTCTACTGAAAGTAGGTGGTTTTAAACCACGGAACAAGTTCCTTCGGAACGCTAAAGCGTTCTATTGGAAAATAAAATCTGGAAGGTATTTTTCAGAAGGCGATAGCAATCAATGTCTTTTAGATGAGGATTTCTTTAAGGCAAATAATTTGAATTTAGGAGAATATATTTATCCAATTATAAATGGAAATAAGGTTAAACTAAAGATTGTTGGCTCAGTTAAAAGTCCAGAATTTGTGTATACATTAAAAGATTCAAGCGAGATAATGGCAGATAATAAAAAGTTTGGAATCGTATACATAAAGCAATCCTTTGGGGAAGCAATTTTTGATTATAAAGGGTCTATAAATAATATTTCTATTCAAATTTCTAATGGAAGCGATGTAGAGACTGTAAAAGATGATTTAAAAAAGGCTTTAAAAAATTATGGTGTAAAAAGTATTATTGATAGGGATGAACAGACAAGTAGCAAGATGATAAGTGAAAAAATAAAAGGAATGAAATCTATGGGAGGTACATTCCCAGTTATATTTTTTATGGTTGCTTCAGTTATTATATATATTATGATGGGAAGAATGGTAGAAAACCAAAGAATGCAGATTGGAGTATTAAAGGCTGTTGGTTTTACTAATGTGCAAGTACTAGCTTATTATATGAGTTATTCTGCGATCATTGCAGTTAGTGGTAGCTTGATAGGATCTATTTTTGGAACCTATATGGGAATTGGCATTACAAAACTTTATAACCAATATTTTAATTTACCTCTTGCTGGAATTCAAATCTATGGAGAATTTGTAGTCCCATCTTTTATGTTAACATTATTTTTCTGTTTATTTGCAGGGTATCATTCTTGCAAAGTTATCTTTAAAATTATGCCTAGTGAAGCTATGAGACAAAAATCACCGCAAAGTGGTAAAAAAATAATTATTGAAAAAATAGACTTAATATGGAGAAATGTTAGTTATCTAGGCAAAATCATAATGAGGAATTTATTTAGATATAAAAAAAGGATATTATTAACTTCACTCGGAGTTATATTTTCTTCAGCTATACTTTTAGTTGCATTAAGTATGAAGGATTCTATTAACTTTATGATAAAGCAGCAGTATGAGAATATTCAGAACTATGATATAAAAGTAAAATTTTCTAAATTAATTAGTGTAGAGGAATTAAATAATATTAAGAATATTACTCATGTAAAAGAATTAGAACCAGTATTAGAAGCAGGTGTTGAAATATCAAATGGATGGAGGAGTAAAGATGTGGGATTTACTGCACTTGTAAAAGAACCTCAAATGTATAAAGTTGAAGACACGAGTGGTAATGCTATAAGCCTTCCGAAAAATGGAATACTCATATCTGAAAAACTTGCAAATACCTTAGGAGTAAAAGTAAATGATAGTGTAAATATAAAATTTTATTTTCCTGGAAAAGAAAAGAAAGAGATGGTTGTCAAAGGAATTGTAGTTCAATACCTAGGCTTAAGTACTTATACGTCTATGGATAACTTAAACAATATATTAGGTGAAGGCATGATTGCAAGTTCAGCTGTACTAAAATTGGACAATATTAATTTTGAAAATGAAGTTAAAGATAAGTTAAGAGATATGCCTGCAGTGACTTCTGTGGAATCTAAGACAGATTCTCTTAATGCTTTTCTAAAGAATATGGGAGCAATGGAATCTTCTATTGGAGTGTATATTATGCTGGCAGCTATTCTTCTTATTGCTGTTTTATATAACATTGCTACTATTAACATTTTTGAAAGACAGAGAGAATTGGCAACTTTAAAGGTATTAGGATTTAATAATAATGAAATTAAAAAATTGATTTTTAATGAGAATTATATAATTGTTATATTTGGAATGATTATAGGATTGCCATTTGGAAAATGGCTTGGAGGCTATATGATGACAACTAGTAGCACTGATGCTTACACAATTCCATATGTAGTAGAATTTAAAACTTATATTATTGCAATAATTCTTACACTTCTTTTTACTGCAATTACTAATTTGACCTTAATGAAAAAAATTAAAGCTCTTGATATGATAGAAGTTTTGAAAAATAAAGAATAGAAGATTTACTAGAGGAGATGAGTGGTAAATGAAAAGAAAGAAACTATTTTTAGCGGTAACTTCAATAATAATATGTATAGTAAGTGTAATAGTATATGTAAATATGCAAGGTGGACAGACTGTAGAAACTTCAGTAGTGGAAAAGGGTGAGATAAAACAATATGTTGAAGATACAGCTGTAGTTCAAAGTAATAAAAAACAAACTGTTTATATTGAAGGTTCTGGAAAAATAAATAGTATAAAGGTTAATGTAGGTGATTCAGTAAAAAAAGGTGATGTATTATTAACAATGGATAAAGAAGATTTAGAATTAAAACTTCAGGATGCTATATCAAAGATTGAAGCAGCGAAAGCTCAGCTTGCAGGTACTGATAGCTCTAATTACGTAAATAAGATTGAAATTGCACAAGCAGCTGTGGACGGAGCTAAAGTTAATTATGAATCCATATCAAGGGATCTAAATAATGCAAAGACACTTTTCGAGTCTGGTGCCATAAGTCAGCAGGAATTTAATAAGACTGAGGATGCATATAAAAATGCTGAACTATCTTTAAAGTCTGCAAATTTTCAATTGCAAGATGCTAAAGAAGGAGTCCCTGATTATGTGAAAAATGGATATATAGCTGGAGTTGAACAGGCTACAATTCTTAGGGATTCCATAATGAAAGAAATTGAAAAACAACAAGTTTTAGCATCAATTGATGGAATTATTATTGAAAAGCTTGTAGATGAAAACTCAATAGGTACAACTGGTACAGCAGCATTTTTAATAGGAGATATTAAAAGCCTAGAACTAGAAGGAAATATATTGTCTGATGACATTTATAAAGTTCAAATAGGTGATGAAGTTGAAGTAAGCGGAAAAGCAATGGGAGATTCAACTGTAAAAGGTAAGGTTGTAAAAATAGCACCCGAAGCAAAAAATATAACATCTTCTTTAGGAGTGAATCAAAAGAGAGTACAAGTAACCATTGAAATAAGCGATGATGCAAATTTATTAAAGCCAGGTTATGATTTGGACATTAAAGTTATTACTGGAACTAAAAGTGATACTTTAGTTATACCAGACAGTTCTGTATTTGACTATAAAGGAAACTCTTGTGTATTTGTAGTAGACAATGGGAAAGCTGTTATAAGACAAATAAAGAAAGGTATTGAAAGTGAAAAAACAATAGAAGTAGTAGATGGGTTAAATGAGGGAGATAGAATAATAATAAAACCTGATAACAATACAACAGAAGGAATGAAGATCAAGCTTTAGAATTGATATAACGAAAAGGTGGTGGAACTTATAATGGATAGATAGATTTGAAGGTTTACCAGAGGAAAAAAAGAAAAAGATATTAGATGCTGTTGTTGAAGAATTTGCAGTAAATGGATATGACAAAGCGTCTACAAACAAGTTTAGATGAGGTTATGATAAATAATGGAGATAAGATCGAACTGAATGGTCATATTAATAACATGAGAGAATTTAAATTCATGCATCGTCAAAAAATAATTGTCCAGTATACTTGTGTATTTTGACAATCGTTTTTTAGATGCTTTATACGAGGATTGATAAAATGAAAGTTAGTGTAAAAGAACTTATATTATTCGGAGTACTTGGAGGATTTGTTGCAGTATTGCAAATAGCATTGAGTTTTCTTCCTAATATTGAAACAGTAAGCTTATTAATAATACTATTCTCACTGATTTATAGGAAAAAGGCTCTTTATATTGTTTATACTTTTGTGGTTATTATGGGACTTAGTTATGGTTTTGGGCTTTGGTGGTTTGGATATGTAATATTGTGGCCAATATTAAGTACTATAACTTATAAAATTAGAAATTTCATAAGTGAAAAATATTTAGCTTTATCACTTTATTCAGGAATTTTTGGATTGTTATTTGGATTTTTCTATGCTATTCCTTATGGAATATTTGGAGGACTTAATGCAGGATTAATATATTGGATTGCGGGTATTCCCTATGATATAGTTCATGGCGTAGGAAATTATTTTATAATGCTTTTTTTAGGTAAAAAAGTATTTGATTTAGTAAATAAATTAAATAATAGATACTTTTTTTATTAACTAGATCAGATTTAAATTATATGTTCAAATGCACAATAAACGAACTAAATATTTGTTTAGTTAAATAATTTAATAAAAGAGGGGTTAAAAGGAATGAATCAATTTATAAATATTTAAAAGTTGGATTAATACATTTTATGGCTTATCCAGAGACTACTAAATTTGAAAAACAAGAAAATCTTATAGAATCAATTAAAAAGGTTCTAGTAGATGATTATTTTAATGCAATAGAAATTATACATATTGAAGATCCAACCCAAAGAGAAGAGAGAGTGAAATATACTAGCATACCGGGCTTGTTCTTTTTTTATGTCTTAAAGTTAAAGATGCTGTTAACGCTTATCTTGGTATTGATTCGGCAGCTTAATTTCTTGTAAAGTGGTGTTATTAGATTTAACTTAATATTTTTCTGAAAGTGATATGAGCATTACAAGTACAAATGTATGATTATTCATAACTTCTTATAAAAACTAATGTTTATTTTTTAAAGGATTAAATATATTTTTGTAGAATAATGTATGTATGAGGAATTTGTGTATTTATTTTCAATTAGGCATATGAAAGAAAATAACAAGTCCAAAATGCCATGATTATTTTTCATCAGGCAAGGAAGCAGATTGGTCTCATAGCGAGCCTATTAGGGCAATATGCTGACGCAGCATGATGGAAAATAGGCTTGGCAGATGGACTTGTTATTTTTTTGATTGTGCCTTAATAATATATAATTAATAAAAATTTCTATTAGCATGAATGGAGATGTTTCAGCGTGAAAAAACAGTTACTAGAATATTTATTTAAAAAATCGCCAGTAGCTTTGTCATACCACAAAGCTTTTTTTGATAAAGAAGGTTTTACATATGATTGTGAATTTTTAGATGTAAGCAACACATATGAAAATATGATGGGATTAAAAGATTATGACGTTATCGGTAAAAGATATAATGAGATATTTCATGTAGGTGATGTTATAGGAGATGAATGGAAAAAAGCTTATCAAGAGGCTATCATTAATAATAAAACAGTAGTCATTGATGTTTTTAATAAGGTTGTCCAAAAGTGGATTAGAATAACTATTTTTATACTAGACAAATACCATTTTGCTTGCATGTTTAATGATGTTAGTAAAGAATATATGAAAGAAAAGGAAATAGAAGGAATTTTAAAAGTTAACATAGATATGTTGTGTGTTATAGATGAAAATTTGAATTTTATTAAAGTAAATACAGAATTTGAAAAAGTACTAGGATACAAAATTGAGGAATTTGAAGGAAAAAGCTTTCTTTCTTTAATTCATAAGGATGATTTAGCTAAAACCTTGAATGTAATAAGGGCATTAAATGAACTAGAACCTGTATCAGACTTTATAAATAGAGTCAATTCAAAAGATGGATTATATAGATATTTAGAATGGTATATTCAGATTAATGGCAAGTATATATATGCATCGGCAAGAGATGTTACAGAAAAATTTAAACAGGAAGTGAAATCTAATAAATTTTTATTTATAGATGAAGCTACAGGCTTGTTAAGTATAGATTTCTTTTATAAAAGAATTATAGAAGAGATGGAAAGATCAGATCGATACAATGATCCCCTTTCAATGATTATTTTAGCAGTGGATAATTTTAAAACTCATATACTGGATTATTCAGTTAAAGAAGATGTTATGAAAGAAGTAGTTAAAATAGCAAGAAATGTAATACGTAAATATGATATTCTTGCTAGGATAGATAGTGAAAAATTTATCTTATTAATGCCGAAAACAAATATAAATGGTGCAGTTGTAGTTGCAGAAAAAATTCATAAGGCTCTAAATGATAATATACATCCTATTATAGGTAAATTTACAGCTAGTTTTGGAGTTTCAGAAAGAATAAAAGTTGAGTCACTTAAACAATGGCAGGAACGATTAAATAAGGTAGTGTATAATGTTCAAGAAAAAGGCGGAAACTTTATAAAAGTTGCTGAATTTGAAGAAAAACTAGATATTAAAAGAGAAAAGATTGAATGGAAAAGTGAATGGGATAGTGGAGATATAGAGATTGATAAGCAAAATCAAGAAATTTTAGAGTTATTAAATAATTTGATGGATGTGTCAAGTAGAGAAATGAATTTTGAAAAAACCATAAATCAACTAGATATATTGATAAAAAATATAGTAGAACATTATAGCTATGAAGAAGAAATTTTGTCTAACATAGGATATAAAGATTATGATAAACACTGCAAAATTCATAAAAATTTAATTGGAAAAGTGTTTCAGTTAAAACAATGTTATGAGAATAGAGAAATTAATTCATCAGCTTTCTTTTCTTTTATAGCAGATGATGTTGTTATTGGACACATGATAAATGAAGATATGCAATTTTTCCATATATTACAACTTAATTTTAAGGAAGCATAGGAGTGAGATAGATGCAAATATCTAGATTTGAAAAAGAGTTCAATTTTGATGATTTTGAAAACGGATATAATAAAAATTTAGTTCCTACAGATGAGGAAAATGGATTTAAAATTCGCCCTGGATTATATCTTGAAAATGGCTCCGTGATTGTTCCAGGTGGTGTTAGCTTTACTATTAGTTCACAAAATTCTACTTCATGTACATTGGTATTATTTAAAAGAAATGAGTATGAACCATTTGCTATAATCCCATTTCCTGAACATTATAAGATCGGGAATGTATATTCTATGATTGTCTTTGGATTAAACATTGAAGAATTTGAATATGCCTATAGTATCGATGGACCATATGATATAGAGAAAGGTTTGATTTTTGATAGTAGCAGATATCTTCTTGACCCTTATGCAAAGGCAGTTGCAGGTCAGAGTAAGTGGGGATTTAAACCAGAATATGCAAGTCAATATAGATCAAGGGTGGTTATAAATGATTTCGACTGGGGGAATAGTAAACAACTTGGAATTAATATGAAAGACCTAATTATTTATGAATTACATGTTAGAGGATTTACAAATCATCCGTCCTCTAGTGTGAATTATCCAGGCACTTTCCAAGGATTATATGAAAAAATACCTTATTTAAAGGAACTTGGAATTAATGCGGTTGAGCTTATGCCGATATTTGAGTTTGATGAATTGAAAGATATGCGTATTGTTAATGGAAAAAGATTGCTAGACTACTGGGGATATAATGCAGTAAGTTTCTTTGCACCTAATACAAGCTATACTGCTGGAATAGAGTACAATAGAGAAGGTGATGAACTAAAATCATTAATCAAAGAATTACATGAAAATGGAATAGAAGTAATTCTTGATGTTGTTTTTAATCATACTGCTGAGGGCGATGAAAATGGACCATATATATCTTTTAAAGGCGTGGATAATAATATTTATTATATGCTTACTCCTAATGGAAAATACTACAATTTTAGTGGCTGTGGAAATACTATAAACTGCAATCATCCCAATGTACAAAGAATGATTTTAGATTGTCTTAGATATTGGGTAACTGAATATAGAGTAGATGGATTTCGATTTGATCTTGCAACTATACTTGGACGTAATGAGGATGGATCTCCAATGAGTCAACCACCTCTATTAAAAAATCTAGCATTTGATCACATTCTTGCAAATGTTAAATTGATTGCTGAAGCATGGGATGCAGGTGGTTTATATCAAGTAGGGAGTTTTCCATCATGGAATAGGTGGTCAGAATGGAATGGTAAGTACAGAGATGATATTCGTAACTTTTTAAAAGGAGATTCAAGCTTAGGAAATATTATAGCAGAGAGAATATCAGGTTCTCATGATTTATATGATCCAATTCATAGAGGTCATAATGCTTCAGTTAATTTTATAACTTGTCATGATGGATTCACATTATATGATTTATATTCTTATAATGAAAAGCATAATGAAGACAATGGTTGGAACAATACAGATGGTGATAATAACAATAATAGTTGGAATTGTGGTGCTGAGGGTGATACTGATAATGAGGATATTTTAAAATTTCGTAAAAAAATGATAAAAAATGCATGTGCAGTTCTTCTAGCAAGTCGAGGAACTCCGATGATTTTAGCTGGTGATGAATTTTGCAATACACAATTTGGAAATAACAATCCATATTGTCAAGATAATGAAGTATCTTGGCTAGATTGGAATTTATTAAAAAATAATAAAGAAATATTTAGTTTCTTTAAAAATATGATAAAATTCAGAAAAATTCATCCAGTATTGAAAGATGATACAAAACCAGCATTATGTGGATTCCCATCTTCAAGTAAACATGGGAATGTACCTTGGTGTCTATTGGAAGAAACAAAAGTCCTTGGAGTAATGCTTGCTGGAAGAAACTCAACAGATGATAAAGACGATATAATATATATTGCTATTAACGTATATTGGGAAAAACAATATATGATAATTCCAGATTTACCAAAAGGTTTAGAGTGGAGAATGGCAATAAACACTGCATTACCAGAAGGTAGAGATTTTATTGAGTCAATTGATGAAATGCCTAAGGTTGGAACAAAAATTGAATTAGAACCAAGGTCAGTAATGATTTTATGCTCAATTGAAATATAAGGGATGTTCAAAAAAATAACAAGTCAGTATGATAGTCTATTTTGTACCATACTGCCTCGGCATGTTCACATACTGACTTGTTATTCTGATTTGGCAGATAAATATTATTTAGTAAAGGAAAATTAGCCAAAGGACATTTTTGAAAGATTTATATATATTAGTATAAGGAAAATAAAGATAACTCAAGAGGAACCAATAATCAGAATGTGATTATAAAATATTTAATGCGTTGGTAGATAGAATTGAGATTCTTAAACCAACGCATTTTGTTTTTGTATTCCGGAATTGTATGAGAATGGATGAAAGTAAATAAAGAATTTTTTTGTTGAATTTTATCATTATTAGTATAATATATAAATATATAAGACATTTATATATTATACTAATAATGATAATTTAGTTGTAGAAAAAAATAGAATTATGCATATTGAAGGGGAATAAATAGAGCAGAATCTAACGAAATATTATGGTAATAGAGGTGTGAGATGTTTGTATCAATAATAAAAAAAATCTACTCAATTTTAAGAATTAATAATAAAAATGAATTAAAATATCAATCCATTAAAATATGCTTAATATATTCAATGATTGGATTTCTTTGGATTTACTTTTCAGATAGAATTGCAAATAAACTTGCTAGTAATAATACTATACTGTTAATTATAAGTACATACAAAGGTTGGCTATATGTTATTGTAACTTCAACTATTCTATATTCATTAATAGGTAGTCTTCTAAAAAAAGTTGATTTAACAGAAAAAAAACTTACTGAAAGCTATGAAGAATTAACAGCAGTTAATGAGGAACTTGAAGCATATGTACAACAATTGACTGCTTCCGAGGAGGAACTAAGATTTCAATATGATCAAATTATTGATAGTGAAAACAAGTTAAGTAAAAGTGAAGAAAAAAACAGGGCTATTATTAAAGCAATACCTGATTTATTATTTGTTATTGATAATGAAGGTTATTATATAGATTGTATGGCAAGTGACGAAAGCCTTTTGGTAGCTCCAAAGAAAATGCTTTTGGGAAAAAAACTTTCGGAAGTTGTACCAGAAGAAATATCAAAAATATCATTGGAAAAAATAAAATTAGTGCTTAAAAATGGAACAATGGAAAACTTTGAATATAAACTAGAGATTGCTAATAAAGAACAATGTTTTGAACTTAGAATGGTAAAAAAGAATGAAAAAGAAGTATTAGCGATATCCAGAAATATTACTGTTGAAAGACAAAATAAATTGGAATTAAAAATGAGTGAAGAAAAATACAAAAATCTTGTAGATGAAATGCAGCAAGGATTAGCAATTTACGAAGCGATTGTTAACGAGAAAGAGGAAGTTATAGACTATAGATTTTTGGATGCAAATGAAAGTCATGAAAAAATAACGAGATTAAAAAACAAAGATATTTTTGGGAAAACTATTTCTAAGATATTTCCTGATATAGATAAAGATGTAATTGAAAAGTTTGGACATGTAGTAAAAACAGGAGAGCCAATATGTTATGAAAATTATTTACAAGAGACAGGTAAACATTATGAAGTAATAGCTTATAGACCAAAGAAATTACAACTTGCAGTAATTGTTAATGATATTACTCAAAGAAAACAGGTAGAGGAAGCTTTAAGGGCAAGTGAATATAATTTTAGAAATATCTTTGAAGGCTCATCAGATGCAATATTTTTAGATCAAGATAATAAGGTGATTGATTGTAATCAAGCTATGGTTGAATTATTAGGATATGGTTCAAAGGAATGCATAATTGGTAAAAGCATAGGTAAGTTTTCACCAGAAAAACAACCGAATGGAGAACATTCTAAAGAAAAAGCTTTTGAGATGTATAAACGCACTATGAAAAATGGAAAATGCAAATTTGAATGGTGGTATAAAACAATTGATGGTAATTTGTTACCAGTTGAGGCTATGATGACAACTATCTTGCATAATGGTAAAAAAGTTTTTCATTCTATATGGAGAGATATCAGCGAGCGAAAACAAATGGAAAATAAATTGGAATACTTAAGCTATCATGATCAACTAACAGGTTTATATAACAGAAGATTTTTTGAAGAGCAGTTAAAGCTACTAGATGAGAAAAAGAATTTTCCTTTAACAATTGTTATGGCAGATGTTAATGGTCTAAAGCTTGTCAATGATTCTTTTGGTCATGCCATAGGAGATGATCTCCTCAAAAAAGTAGTAGAAGTTATAATAAAGGGATGCCGAACTGAGGATATCATTGCTAGACTAGGCGGTGATGAATTTGTAATTTTATTACCTAAAACAGATATTTATGAAGCAGAACAAATTGTTAAACGTATTAAAGCTTTAGCTTCAAAAGAAAAAGTGGGATCTGTAGATATATCTATTTCTTTTGGATATGAAACAAAGAATAATAAAGAAGAAAAAATACAAGATATTTTTAAAAAAGCCGAAGATCATATGTATAAGAAAAAACTCTTCGAAAGCCCAAGTATGAGGGGTAAAACTATAAATGCAATAATTACTACGCTTCATGAAAAAAATAAAAGGGAAGAACAGCACTCTCATAGAGTTTCAAAATTATGTGAAAGTATGGGTATAGCTATTGGTTTATCTGAATATGAGGTTAAGGAACTTAAAAATGTTGGCTTACTGCATGATATAGGGAAAATAGCTATAGAAGAAAATATACTCAATAAGCAGGGAAAATTGACAGATGAAGAATGGGAAGAAATAAAGCGACATCCAGAAATAGGCTATAGAATACTTAGTACAGTAAATGATATGTCGGAAATGGCAGAATATGTACTAACTCATCATGAAAAGTGGAATGGAATGGGATATCCAAAAGGTTTAAACGGAGAAAAAATACCACTTCAATCAAGAATCATAACCATAGCTGATGCATATGATGCCATGATCAGCGAAAGAAGTTATCGTAGTGCTTTAGCAGAGGAAGTTGCTATAGAAGAACTAAAAATAAATGCAGGTATTCAGTTTGATCCAGAGCTTATAAAGGTATTTCTTGAAAAAGTATTGAATAAACTATCTGATTAGAATTAAAAAAGAAATATTTTAATATAGAACCTATTCTTAAAGTATCAAACTTAAATTAAATATACTTATTTAATTTAAAAATTATTATTATTTTAAATAGGTAGGTTTTCTTGTTTAAGAAGTTAAATCTCTGGTATATACTAGTATTAAAAGAAAGTTTTGAATTTTATTTTAAAGGAAAGGTAATTAAACATGGATAATAGACAGAAGATTTATTATGCTTTAAAAAAATATTATGGTTTTGATACTTTAAGAAGAGGTCAATTTGAAATTATAAATAGCATTTTAAATGGTGTAGACACTTTTTGCCTTATGCCAACAGGTGGTGGTAAGTCTGTTTGTTATCAGATTCCAGCAGTAATATTTCAAGGGATAACTATAGTAATATCACCGTTGATTTCACTTATGAAGGATCAGGTGGATAATTTAGTAGGCGTTGGAATTAAGGCAGCATATATTAATAGCACTCAAAGCCTAGACACTATAAAAAATATATTGATTGAAGCTTCTATTGGAGAGTATAAGATAATTTATATTTCACCTGAAAGACTTGAATCTAAAATATTCAGAGATATGATTAAAGACCTTGATGTTTCCCAAATTGCAATAGATGAAGCTCACTGTGTATCACAATGGGGACATGATTTTAGAAAAAGTTATTTAGAAATTTTAAGTTTTTATAAAATTCTTAAAAATAAACCAATTGTTTCAGCCTTTACAGCTACTGCAACTGAAGAAGTTAGAGAAGATTCAATAAAACTTCTAGGTTTAAATAACCCATATGTATATAAAGGAGATATTAATAGAGAAAATATAAATCTTAATGTGCTAAAAGAAGTAGATAAACTTGAAATACTTAAAGATATAATAAGAGATAATGAGAGCATTGCTGGAATAGTTTATTGTGCATCTAGAAAAGAAGTAGATAATCTTCATTATTATTTAAAGGATTTAGGATATAATGTAGGTAAATATCATGGTGGACTTAAAGATGAAGAAAAAGAAAAGTTTCAAGAAGACTTTTTATATGAGAATTTGGATGTAATCATTGCAACTAATGCCTTTGGTATGGGAATAGACAAGTCTAATATTAGATTTATAATACATTTTACCCTTCCTCAAAATATAGAATCTTACTATCAAGAGATAGGTAGAGGGGGAAGAGATGGAGAAGAGTGCAATTGCTATTTATTTTACTGTGAAGCAGATATAAGAAGAGTGGAATATATAATAAATAAGAGTTCTTCAATGAATAGAAGAGAAATCCAGCTTAGAAAATTTCAATCCATGATTGACTATTGTAATTTGAAAGAGTGTTATAGAAAATACATATTAAATTACTTTGGAAATGAACGTAAATTAAGTTACTGTAATAATTGTAGTAATTGTTTAAATGATGATGAATTAAAAGATTTTACAAGAGAGAGCCAAATGATTTTATCCACAGTTTTTAGAACTAAAGAACAATACGGCATATCTGTTCT
>Ga0302188_10002255_pt1 | contig 14209 bp, 6 predicted proteins | sample II_Bog_E2_1_FD_198783 | JGI IMG/M metagenome (GOLD analysis project Ga0302188, IMG submission 198783) | Peat permafrost microbial communities from Stordalen Mire near Abisko, Sweden - II_Bog_E2_1 | ecosystem: Environmental > Terrestrial > Soil > Wetlands > Peat | place: Sweden: Abisko, Stordalen... | reverse complement strand
AACCCCAACCCCAACCCCAACCCCAACCCCAACCCCAACCCCAACCCCAACCCCAACCCCACCCCAACCCCAACCCCATCATTTGAATTAAAGATATTTATATGATATGATTCATCGTATGATTTAGGAGGAATAAATTTTATTCAAATAAATGTATTAGTACAAAAATCATTCTTGCTGCTATTGGTTATTATTATGCTTACGCTGTCTTCGTCTATCCAAGTCTTAAAGAACACCACAACTCATCAATTGAATCCGGACCTCTCTCTTCATTCTGTTAAATTTAGACACAAGTTACAGTTAAGGTTTCTCATTCAAGGTATGAGGCTCTGTCCTTACTCCAATTTCCTGCTAAATTTGTTGGTACATTTAGACTTAATTAGGAGTAACCAAGGTGATTGCTTCGCCCTCGAGTCCATTTCTAGCTGTTCTACCGACTCTGTGAACGTAATCAGCAACTGTTCTGGGCATATGATAGTTAATGACCAATCCCACTTCTGAAATATCGAGTCCTCTTGAAGTAAGATCAGTTGTAACTAGAATCTTAGCTTGATCACTCCTAAACATAGCAAGATTGGCCACACGCTACCCATTTCTCATAAACGAGTGTAATTGTGTTGCTGGCAATTCTAATCTCTTCAACGTCTCGCATATGAGAGTGCATTCCTTGCAAGTTTTTACAAATACAATGATCTTTTGTCCTGGATTAGACCTGAGCAGATCTAACAAATATCCCGGTTTTAGCTGTTCGGCCGTAAATATATAGTTTTGGATGAGGGTACTGACTGTTTTCTTACCTGCAAAGGTAGAGTGTTTTTCGAAGTTTAATTTCACCTCCAACAACTTGCTGAGTTTTTTTCCTTCAAAATTTTAATCAATAGTGGCAGTTGCCAGAAGGGCTTGCCTTAGTTCAGGCATGGCTTTTATTATGGTACGCATATTAGGCAGCATCTTCTCTTCAAAAAGTCGGTCAGCCTCATCCAGTACCAATACAGAAACTCTTTTCATTTCCTCCGCAAATTTTTATGATTTTGTGAGCATTTCAGCAATTCTTCCAGGTGTTCCGACCACGACATGGGGATAATTTTCAAGTTGATCGAACTGTTTGCTGTAGTTAACTCCTCCTACAATGAGAGCCTGTCTCAGATTAATCCCTTGCCCAAAAATACTCATTTGTTGGTGAATTTGCATGGCTAACTCGAGACTAGGAGCAATGATGACCGCGAAAATACTGACTGGATCTTTAGCTAGCTCATTAAGTAATGGAAGCCCAAAAGCGGCTGTCTTGCCAGAGCCTGTCTAGGAGTTGATGATAACACTTTTGCCCTGCAAAATAGATGGAATAGCAAGTGCTTGAATAGGGGTGGGAGTGTGATACTTAATCTTTTCGCAGGTGCTGAGGATCCAACTGGACAATTTCAGCTTGTTGAAAGACATTAATGGAAATTTATTATAACTTCAAAATAACAATAGGTCTAGAATAAAGTGGTAATTGATCTAATCTACTTGAAAATGGCCTCTGTGATAAGATAATTGGTGTAATCATTCAAAATCCTACTCGCTGAATGTTTTGTTTATAGACTCATAAATAAAAATTATTCAATAAAATGGGTAATAGTTCAGTGAATAGATCCAATCTTCTAGCCAGGAACTGGATCAGAGTTAACAACCTGACTTATCGGAATGTGACTACCAATGAGCTTATAGACGAGTATCGCATTCAATACCGAACCGAGGAATAAGTAGTAGTAGGATCAGGGCAACTCATGAAACGAGCAAATATCAATCATCCAAATATCATTAAGCTTATCTACTTCTGTCAGGACAACGCAAAGAGCAGCTGCAGAGGCTCAATATACAGTCACAGATTATATATTGAGCATTACCAATTTAATCTTCGCGATTTGATTAAGGCAAATTTGGCTGTTAAGAGAAAGGAGTAGTGTCTGTGCTGTCCAACTATTAATGGCTTGTTTTTCCTCGCTCAAAAGTATGGCTTCTTCTTGGTAAAGGAGTAGATGATCTTAGTGAACGAGCGAGAATGGCATAACAGTAGCCGTAAGAGGAGTGCAAAGGTATGGGTGAACAGTGAATTGAACCGCAGCGAATGCGAATCCGTTTGCAGTGAACAATAAATGTGTTAAAAAATATCCATCATCTATAAGAGCATGCTTGAACATCATTTATGCGGCAATCCGCGTATAAAGGAGATCGGGCAATTTAGACGCCTACAGGAACAGCTGAATTTCTTGTTTTAGGTTCATCAACTTAACCCTCAACTAATAAAACATTTTCCTTCAGCTGTGATAAAATCGAGTCATTAACCTGAACCCATAGGCGCCTATCGACATCAATAAAGTCAATAACCTCTGCAAAGAGCAACAAATCGAAGTTTTTCTACCTATGTGAAGGAAGAGGCATTGCCAAGACGAGACAATTCTATTGTAGCTCAAAGTACATCTATATATACAAGTAATAAAAAGATGGTCCCAACTACTTCAGACATGATATTCCGAAATCTCTCTCGGTCACCTTCTCCGTCTGTGAAGATCAGTTTTTTGTTTGCTAACTCTTCAGCTCAATAAAACTCAAATTTTCAGAAAGGTAAAACAATCATACCTCCAGAAGTCACAAGACCATAATCAAGCTTGCCTTTGAACTTAACAAATATTAATTTTCACAACTATGATAACACTGCTACTGAAAAGGAGGCTGTATTAAAGGTCAAGTAAAATATATAAAATATTATTGAAATAAAGACTTCGGATAAGGAATCTGAGAAAGAAGATTAACTCAAAAAAGATTTATAGGAAATTGCTCAAAGTTAAAAATCAATACCTTAACAATCTCATTCATCAACATTAGGAAAACCGTCTTAAAAATAACCTTCCTTAGCACAAGAGTCAATTTAAGCTTAATATAGTCCTTAGATAGCAGCGATGGCTGAATAATAGCTCATTGGAAAAGATAGTATAGCTGCAAACTCTAAAAGTGTTCTACAAGAGTCCAAAGCTCTATATGAGTAGGTTCCTTTAATTAATCAGGAGAACTTAAAATATGCCAAAAATGATAATATCTACAACATCTATAAGCAAGAACATAACTTGGTAGACCAGCCCAAGAAAAATTCCACTATATCCAAAACATACTCATCAAAATTCTAAAAAGCAGATATTAACAGGGAAGAGCCCAATCATAACGATAATATTAATAAATTTAATAGCTTTAGCCATCATTGTAATGATAAGGAAGAGAGTGATTCTTGTGATCGGCAAGACCTTAGACTCAGTGACCAAGATAATTTTATGATTCATCAGTAATATGAAAGTCTGACCAATAAGATGGGAAAGTAGGTGCAAAGTGGTAAACTGCTGGAGAGTGTTCCTCAATCATCATAACGCTCTCAATATATACAGTAAGAGTTGGCAGACATCATGGACGATAAAGAAATGAGATAGAATCGTAGAAAATTGTAGAAGATCTAGCTGGAAAAAGATCTACAGCATGAAAAGGATATAATAAAAAAGGAGATGGCCATGTTGCTAAAGAGTAACATGATGTCGGATGAAACCCACCGAATAAAGTAAAAGGTCAATAACAAAAAGGCTACTTTCGCATAGCTCAAGGCTGAAGCCTCAAAAATTCTGGATGGTTTTGGATTTTGATTCTTTATATTTATTGTTCGAACAGAAAAGAGATAATTATGGCATAAATGCATATATCAATAAGAGTTTTCCCCAAAATCCTGAAATTCATTGGGGTCGAAGTCTTAAAATTTAAATTATCGGGAGTTGTCAATTTAAAGGTTGCCATTCTGGCGAATTTAGGATTTGTATTAGTTCTGTCCGAACAGATTGAACTTCTCAAGCTGCTTGTTAACTATGACCGAGGTTGAAACCTTTTTATCGTTGCCATTCCACATATCAAACTCTCCTTTCTTTTTGAATGCACCTTACTACTCAAATGCATTTGGCAGTTTGATATTGTTGCTGCTAATTCTCCTGTTATTGTCTTTTTGCTTTACTGTAATTTGACTTTCAAAAACACTGTCATTTTTTTTGGAATTCAGAGCCATAAAAGGAGAGAGGATTTCTTGTCGAGGAGATTATTTGAAATTTATATTAAGCAGACTCATTTCCTCTTTGGGCTGATAAGAAGGTACTTGGCTTCCAACTCGCTTTCTCTGTGGATTAGCCTCGTTGTTCACAATATAATGTTGCTGAGGGGCTACAAATGAATTTGCTTCGGGCGAATCTCTGAACGACTGAAACACTAAATGCTCATTGCCAGTGACTTCCTTTGCCAAAGAGCTTACTTTCTCGAGTCTTTCAATCTCCAAAATGAGCTTAGCAATGTGTTTATCCTTCGCATGTAATTGTTTGGTCAAGCCATCAATCTCTTTGTTCAGAGATTTTATCATGCTGTCTCTCAATTAGAGCTCCATAGATTTCTTCTTGAGAGTCTCGATGAGCTACTAAAATTATTTGCTATTTGTAAAGTCATTGGGCTGTATTTTCTGGTCTTTTGTTGGTTAATCAGTGACTAATCTGTCGTGTAATCGCTGTGATGGTAGCCTTTCGAATATTTTTTTGCGATTGACGTTATTGGGAGAGGGATCTCTCTTGATTTTTGGTTAATTTTGCTGTTCGAAATGTCTTAGTCTTATCCCTGACGTTTTGTTGTCTATCATTTAAAAAGGTATAAATTGAATATTATTGTAATAATAAGCCGATAGCTCTAAAATAAATAAATATAAATCTGAATGGGAATGAGATGATGGTATTAAAAGTGAAATGCCTTATGAGTCAATCACAACAAGATTCATAAACTTCATTGCTATTATATACTAAACTACGCTATCAACATTTTAAAAATTAAAATACAAAGTATAGATTATAAAATTTGCGGACTGCTTAATTTTTATACGCTACTCTTCTGGCGACGCATAAATAGTTATTGATGATTTTTTATAATCTTTTATAATGTTTCACGATGAGAAATTGGAGAATGTAGGAATTAAGTTTATCATCGCAGACAGGGAATAAATTAATGCCATCGATGTAAACATCGATCAGGCAGGGGAGATAAACCTCAATGAAATGGCACTCACCTTGCGCGAAAATTACCAACTTTAGCCGCACTCACTACTTTTTTATTTTGATCACTCATACTCCTCCTTCGAACTTCTTCATTAAAATGTTCTATTGGCAGTACACTTCACGTCGCTCATCTGCGAAAGTATTGTTTTGCTCACTTAGATCTTATAACCTTTAAATGTGAGCAAAAGCTATCAGATGAACTTTTGGCGAACCCATCCATGACCGACGAACTCACTCGAACTAAGCGTAGCAGAGAGCGTAAAATTGAAGAAGCTTTTCTTCAGGTGGAGCAATGGCGATACTTCTATCGTGAGGGAACTTTGAATTAAAATGTAACTAAAACCTGATTTAGGGATAAAAAATCAAGATGAATCTTGATCAGTCAGCTCAAATGGTAGGAGTGCCAAGAAAAACATTAGAAGATTATTTTTTATTGTTTAGGACATGCAAAAATTTAAAGTTTGATTTCGGCAATCGTCGGTAACAGAAGGTAGGAGTTCTTCGGTCGTTTCTTCGAATGCAGGGGAAGGGAAAGCTGATGCCACAGAAGGACATGGATTAAAAGCAGTTTTTTAGATAGTTGCGGTTCTAACTTTTAGGAGTAAAACCTGAGGAGGAATTGTTTAATATATTGAAGGGAAATCACAGTTACTGCAGCAGCGACTAGGATATGATCGGAGAAGATTGATAGTTCCATATTTTCAATTTTACAAAAAGCATATAATATACATGAAAATACGGGAAAATATAAGATATTTGAGAGGATCGAATAGTGAGATCTCTCCGAATATTAAAAGATCACGAATTCTGTTTTTTCAGCATAATTCACTATCTTTTGCAGTGTTTTAACTCACAATAACAAAACTAAGTGTTTAAAAATTTGAGATCGGATTTATAGTAATCCCGAATGGGCTCAAAGAGTCACTTAAATTTATTCCAGAACTACTATTTAATTTGCGACTAATCAGAAATTATTAGCTCATTGCATTAGTATACAATTTAAATGTTATCCGTTTCAAACTATAAGAAAGTAACATTTTATTCCTCACTTATATTAAATTTATATGAAGCAGCAAAAGGTTCCTATTCTCAGAAAAAATCCAGTGGATTATGATTCCCTAGATATGTAATCGGGTGGCAGTCAAACACTTTCGTATACTAAAATGGTGAATGAGCTTGATGAGGAGGAGGAAAAAACAAACCAAAATCAGCAATATTTTCAGTCAGACAATTTATCATCTCAGAAAAATCCCACCTTCAAATGTAAATTAGAATAAAAAGGGAGCAAAAAAACCGATAACGGTAACAACAAAATTTATAAGGTATTGAACCAGCAAGATGCTTCCTCCCATGCCATCCATAATGCGGCTGAAAAGAGGGTAAATCACAAATAAATATCCAACAATGATAGTCAGAAAAAGCTGTCTCAAAATGGAATTTAATAATCAAAATTTTATCAGAAAAACTATCTCTAGATGCGTAACAAATTATAATCGTCTCTTAAGCCTGATTCAGAGTTCGTATAGAAAATTAGTGAGAGTAAAATCGAGGAGTCAGAATAGGAGAATAGCGCTTTAAATCATATTGATGAGGAGTCGGAAATAATGCATTCTCATATGACAGATTCGAATTCCTCACACTTTATTTAGGCTGATCTTGATGATGATATCGATGCCAGCAAAAAAACCGAATATGTTATCAATATCAACAGAACTCAATAAAAAAAATCATCTATCAAGGAGTCAAGAGAGAAGGAGGATGAAAACAATTTTGAAAGACTTCATTCCACAACTAAACACAAGTCTGGTAAAAAAACAATCGTAGTTCCGCCTTAAGCCACTGATAAAAAATTATAAGCTGAATAAGGCAAATCTCTGTATAAATTAACAAGCAGCCACATGAATCAAAATGAATAGTCTATTAAAAAGCAAAATAATGCAAAATCAGGAAATAATGCTCATATTGCTAAAGTTCAAGATAGTAGATAGCCGAATAATCAATTCATAAATCATATAGATTCATCATTTTCTGAAGGTTCAAGCGTTATGTTAGATCCTTCTAACAACAGCAGTATCAAAAAGGCAGTTCTGGATAAAGTGATGAATGTAGGCAATATGGTGGTGCATCTCAGGAACAAGTCAATCCAAAACACCAATTAACTCAATAGAAAAGATTAAAACAATCGTAACCCCATATCAAATACTTATTTTATTAACAAAATTAATGATTTGAAGCAATAAATCACTAGTTTGTAAAGCGAAGTCAATTACTTAGGACAGAAGAATCAAACAGATCCCTTCAAAAAAAAGCAGAATAGATAGGAGCGCTCAAAAAGTAAGGGAAATGGGTAAGAAGAACAAGTTTAGGTGAGTTTCAAAGAGCATTATAAATAGTCTCCGTCTAAGAATAAACGAATTGTATAAAAAGCAAGTTCAAATACAGAGAGTTAAGAATAGGAGGAGGATGAGTTCAATGTCATGAATATTTAAAACCTATCCATAAATGTCATCCCTCATCCCGAAGCCTCTTTCGAATCTTTGGTGAAGATGGGGGTGGCTGCATTTTAGGCTTTCGGCGTAAACTATAAAAAGATAAAAAAGATCGATATTCAGAAATATCAAGATTGTGTTCAGTTCTATGTTCCTGAAAAGGGTTTGTTGATCAATTGGGAGTACTCTGGAAAGTTTTATCTGGGGAGCTGTTCCAATCGCCGGAACAAATATTTTTTATAAAAATAGGGAGAAGGAACTGAAGTTCAACCTGATGAATATATTTACAAAGGAGAATTCAGCAAAAATTTAAAGAACGGGCTGGGTATCATCAACTACAGCAAAGGACAAAAATATTAGGGAGAATGGAAAAATGACACTTTCCATGGGAAAGGAAAACTTATTTCAAGTAATAGCAAGTACTATGGAGAGTTTGTAAGGGGCAAAAAGCAAGGATTCGCAAAAGAAATGTTTAATAATGGAGATTTCTATCAAGGGGAGTATGATGACGGAAAGTTTCATGGAAAAGGCAAGTATATTTGGAAGAATCGAACGGAATATGAGGGATAGTTCTATAACGGATTCATGGAAGGAATCGGATAGTGGAAAAGCGCCAACGGAGATCGATATAAAGGGCACTATTCGCAAAATTAAAAACACGGAGAAGGTGTGTATGAGTGGAAAAATAAGAAAAAATATAAAGGAAAGTTTGAACATGGAGAACCAGTTTTAAATAAAGCATTTGAGATGAAGAGTACAATTCCTGTTGAAAAGGAGATTTCATTTGATGGGAGATATAGCGATGATATTGACGAGCCTGAGAGCAGGAGAATGTATAATTCAGCAAAAAAATAGTCAAAGGGCCGTTTTATAATTTAAAGTTTAGAGGCATTATCAACTTAAAGACATAGAAAAAGCCCAAGAAAATGTTCATATCATGACGACCTCGAGTGATTGACTGATGATAGAATATTCTAATGATTAGCATTGTCCAACTTTAACGCTTAACAATCATAAATCTTTCAAATCTTTATAATATCAATTAATTGCGCCAAAATGGAGTACGCATAGCAGGAGTATTGGGACATGCTCACCAGCTTTACTGACAGTATGAAGATTATGAGTCACGAAACTGGGCTTATCGATATCGTCAATATGAAATGGAACACTGAAGGATGTCACCTAAGCTATTAATTTAAGCATCTCTATACATCAAGAATGGATAAACTCTAAAAAAGATTGGAGACACCTGGACTTATCCCAATATGTCAAGTGATGGATAATAACAAAAAATACAGTATTCGGGGAATAGTAAAAAGATTGGAAGCCAATAGAGTAAGAGCATTCTAAAAGCAATTCAATTAAGTCTACAATGGTGAAAATGCACTCTATAACGAGAAAGATGAGCTGGAGATCGAAGACAAAACTGGCAAATTAAAAATAGTCATCAGGAGTGATTGCACCCTAAGCAACAACCATCAGATTACTGTCTGCGACCTTCCCTATGGAGTCAATGTCATTCTATAAGGAAAATTTGCCAAGCTATCAAATAAATTTCACGTTAAGAATATTCTATTGCCAAATATCGCTCCTCAAAAGCCCTTCAAATCCCATGGTATTGCATGCCAAGTCATGATACTATCATAGCCAACATTTGAGCAATTGGTGTAAGTTCAGTAAATGTTAAATACTCCTTATGGAGAGACAGTCCATTCAATTAATGCCTTGATCATTGTGGGGGGATTGGAAATGAAGCCCGATAAAATAACCAAAATGGCAGAGTTGCTTGTTAAATTTTAGAATACAATTGATGTGTTTATTATGCCTTCATCTGGACTCGAGCGGCAGAGGCTTTATCCACTCCCACCTTATAACGGCCTCTATTTCCCTCAAACTCACAGAGATATAGGGCTGTGCTCAAACCCGCAACTTTTCTAAGTCAAAAATGGCTTAAAGATGCACATTAGTTGCGGTGAAAACGTAAAAGATTTCTTAAAGAATGGGAGCTCAGCAAAAAATTAGTTATAGGCTCTTGAACAAATGGTGCGTTTGTCTCATTATTGCCCCACCGCCCCGTTTAGCCTGAAATCCTAGCCCTATCTCTAAGACTATTTAGTAATAGAATAGTTGCCTCACATAATGATTTCAGGCAAATCAAAGTCCTATCAGTCTAAACTGCTGTCAGTATAATAGAAATCAGTGCTTTTGGTTGCAGTTCCAACAGCCGGAAAGGTGGTTGTGGATCTAAGCAATTTATGTTCGGCCTTTATGATCTGATCTGTTCCTATTTGCTAATATTGTTAATACTCGATATTACAATTATGCTGCTAACCTATTTCGATGATTTCGGTGCAATAAGCTGCATCTTCTAAAATAATTTTCTTAAATAAATATGTTTGGAAGAGGGTGAAATCGTATAATTTTTTATCACACAAATGCCAATGAGACTTTTAACTTCGACATAGTATAAAGTTGCTTATGGTGAAGGTATGTCAAGATTAGGTTTTGATTTCAAATAACTTTAATGATATGAAGAAATCAAGGCTGCTGATACTTCATCAGCCACGAACAGCAACAAACGTCAACCTAAGTATATTTGGCAACCTTATAAATGTAGTTGCTTGCTGCTTTTTTTTTCCTTTTCCCTCCCAATCTGATTGGCTTATGTATGAGGGATTTCATCAGCACCCTCGATATCTATATTTCAATTCCTTAGAAGAAGGAATTCCAACAGGCTTCAAACAGTTAAACCCTGCTTTAAAAATGGCTGAACTCCTTTTTCCAGTACCCAAAAATCCTCCGTTTTTCTTAGCTATGCCGAGAAGGAAGGTTGAAGATAATTTTTCTAAGCTCTTTTTGTCGATTGATCCAATCGAAGCATGACTGCTTCAGCAGATGAAGCTTATTGCCAACTTCTTTCCCTTTCTCAAGAAAGTGCTAATAGAACTTATATACTTAAAATTTGATTGATCTTTAAAAGCAGTCTTCCTTCTTGGGTTGGCTGTTTGAAAATAATTGAAAAAAGCATGACTTTTTATTTTGTTTGGCAATATTTGTGACCAACACCTTTAGTTTCACAGCTAGCAGCCATAACTCGTTGAGCCAAAATTTACTATTTCTTAATTCCCAGAAGGAAAAATGTTATATCATGAGAGAATTTAGTCTCACCTACTACTGAAAATAATCTTAAAAAAATGTTATAGCTTCCCAGCTAAAATGTTACTTTTCAGCTTTATTGTAAACATCAGCTAGTATATTTTATTTTTATATCCATTGCTGCATCGACAACAGTTTTATACAAATTCTGTTCTATATTCTGCTTAATTGATCTAGAATGATCCGAACCGCCTCGTGCATATTTTATGCATCCACTATTTCTGAAAACTCAATAAAAGATTTGAAATTAGCTACATCTTTTATTCTTACCGCAGTGACTTCATCAATGTAGGTCAGGTCTGCCCACAGTCTTGCTGCTTCCCTATAGAGGCTATCAATTTTTTCTAATGTTTATCCTGAAAATTGATGCTTTTCGGTCTCAACTACAAGATTTAAAGTGTTGATTTGTAACAAATATGATTTGTTCTATATTTGCTGAGAATATTAACTGCTATTTGTGTATTCTATCAATTAATATAAGATTTTGTCTTTCTTAATTTGATTTTAAGCGTATTTGATAATATTTTAGCGATATCGAACAGCATTGATTATATACAAGCACAAACAGTTTGATGTTAGGCACATTCTGAATATTGCCCTACTTTTAAAGTACAGATTATTTAAACGCTATTTTATATATAAAAATCAAAATTTATTAGAACCAAAACTGCAGATAAATATTAAATTGAACTTTAAAAAATTATCAAATAATAATGCTTCGATTTCCCCAAGTGACAGCGAAGAGCTAAATGTATGTTAGCAATAACATTTTGGTTTTTTTATTATATTTGCCCTAATAAGGACTGCATGACTCCGGGAATCGAAAGTTATTTACTTGTTCAGTTGTTCTGAATTTTTGCTGAGATGGAAACCATACTGCAATGAACTTTTTATTGAATAAATAGATTTAAAGAGATAGAATTTTTAAATTTTTGTATTGCCAATATATCAATATCACTTTAGAGCCTAGCTATGAATAGTATTAATGTGATAGAGTTACTGATGCCATTTATAGCCAAGATATATTTAATTTTCAATAAATTTAATAATGTGATAAAATCAAGGTTCTTGATGCTTGACTAAGCATGGACAGGAGCAGCAACAAACTTAGACATTTTCATATTGAGGTAACTTAAAGACATATTTGCTTGTTGCTGTTTTTTTCCTTTTTCCTCTCAATCTGATTGGTTTATGGATTGAGGATTTGCTCAACATCCTCGATATCTATATTTAAATTCCTTTGAAGAAGGAATTCCAACATATCTCAAATATTTAAACTCTATCTTCAAAAATACTCAACTCCTTTTGCCAGAAACTAAAAATCTTCCGTTTTTCTTAACTATGCTGAAAAGAATGGTTAAATATATTTTTTCTAAGCTCTTTCTGCCGTCTTATCCAATCAAAGAATGACACCTTCAAAAGGTGAAGATTGTTGTCGACTATTTTACTCTCTTCTATGAAGTGCTGGTAAAATGTATAGGCTTGAAATTTTATCGATTTTACAAAATACTTTTCCTCTTGCGGCTAGTTGCTTGAAAATTGTGAAAAAAACAATAATCTCTTGCTTGGTTTGAGGATCGTTCCTATTCGGTCATTTAATTTTAGAGCGAGTAGCCATAACTAGTTGAGCCAAAATTACATATGATATATTTCCCAAAGAAATAAACTTGTTGTCGTTCGATAATTTATCCTCACCGACTCCTCAAAAGAATGTTGAAAAAATGCTCTGGCTTCCTCGCTAAAAGGTAATTTTTCGGCCGTACTATAAATATCGGCTAGTAAATTTTATTTTTCAATCCATTTCTGTATCAACTACAATTTTGTGGTAATTCTGTTCTATAACTTGTTTAGTTAATCATGAATGATACGAACTGCCTTGTGCATATTTTATACAGTCACCATTCCTAAAAATTCAATAAATGATTTGTATTTTTCCAAATCTGTTTTTCTTACGGCAATGACTTCGCCAATGTAGGTGCTATTTGGCCACAGTCTTGTTTCTTCCAAATAGATATCTTTAATATTTTGAAATGTTTACATTGAAAGTCGATGCTTTTCGGCCTCAATGATAAGATTTAAAATGTTGATTTGTAAAAAATGTTCTTGCTCCTATATTTGTTGAAAGAATTAATAGGTATTGTTGCATTCAATCAATTAATAGAGTTCATTGTCATGATTAATTCTATTTTAAGTATTTTTAATAATTTTATGGCGCATTTGAAGGCAATCATCTAGAAGCAAACAGAATGAACAATTTGACTTTCTGTGCATTCTAAATATTATACTACTTCTAAAGTAGGGATTATTTACATAGTATTTTATATATAAAAATGAAAATTAGTTAGAAACAAAATTTCAGTTAATGGATATTAATTAAAGTATATAATTAAGGATAATGGATGTAAATCACCAACAGTAATGAGCCTTAGCCGAAGTCAGATTTAATATCATATTTAATTGACTAATTAATTTAATTATTTAATTATTTATTATTACGCAACTTTCATTCATTCATTATATCTCCCTTTCAGATTTAAAACACCCTTAAATTCAAGCTATTTTAATGGTAACAGCTTAAATGTGCCTTTCGAAAATAAAAATAAAAATTTATTTATTAGAAAGAAAGAAAGAAAGAAAGAACTACAAAAAAATAAAAACTTAAACATCACGGACAGCAACTATCTCCTTTTTATTTGATAAACAATAAAAAAAATACAAGCAGAACACTTGACCAAAGAGCAGGAATTAAATGAAATCTATTTTAATGGATGAGTGTAAAAAGAGAATCTCGTCAGGATGCGGAAATATATTACACTCATATTATTTTTGGACTGTATATGTCGATAAGATTCAATAACTATCTTTAAATTAGCAACATTAAAGGAATAACGTATAATAATAATACTTATTCATTGGAAATAAAGTTAAGAAGAGAAAATTCACGTTACTGATATTATTTTAATTATTCTATTATCTTTGCTTAATATAATACAATGACTCAAGGATATTGAGAATTATACTTTTGCTATTAAAGAGCAAAGTTAAGCATGCTATCACTCTCTGCATGCCTACTAATATATCATTAAGCATTTGAAAATACTTAGGCTAGCCTATCTTGATAAAATTATTGAATAACATCAGAGTATTCAATCACGGTTTTTCGAGAAAAAATTTCTACATTGTTCAAAGATATGGCACTAGCAATGGCTCTAAGGTTCTTTTTTTTTCATATTTCTAAAATTTTGTTCGCTGCTGTAGAGATAAATTTTTTTTTTTTTGATACAATTCTCTTATCTTATATGAATCTGAGCGGTTCCTTGACCTTTATAGTTTCTGTCATGATCCACCCTTTCTTCTTTCAAGATCATATTTTTCTCTGACTCTTTGACTGTATGCATATGAGCGGTTCCTTGACCTTTATAGTTTCTGTCATGATCCACCCTTTCTTCTTTCAAGATCATATTT
>Ga0302188_10002244_pt1 | contig 14239 bp, 12 predicted proteins | sample II_Bog_E2_1_FD_198783 | JGI IMG/M metagenome (GOLD analysis project Ga0302188, IMG submission 198783) | Peat permafrost microbial communities from Stordalen Mire near Abisko, Sweden - II_Bog_E2_1 | ecosystem: Environmental > Terrestrial > Soil > Wetlands > Peat | place: Sweden: Abisko... | reverse complement strand
AGAAGGAGCAGCTGTTGAAGTACCAGAACATTAAGATCCTCTCTTCGATTGCAGCTGTTGTACTGATGCATTTGGTGAAACTGGTGCCTGTATTCTAAAAGTTCCTCTGAAATTTTTCCTCTTCATTATGTCTACAGTGTTTTTACTCCTCGTCTTCATAATTAGAGTTTTATTTGTGGGTTTCGGACTCCTACTTGTTACACTTTTAATTGGAGTATCTGGATTTTGTGGGTAATTTATAGCTAACTTATAAGGAATTTGGTGCATTTTAGGCGCCATATTCTTTCCTATCTGCATGATAGCTGGAATTGCAATAGCATTTCAGTAGTTCTTTTGGTCTTAGTTTCCAAGGGCATGTCGATAGTACTGTGTCATTGTTTTTGGATGTTTTGCCTCAATCTATTAAATATGATATTTATAATTTAAAATTAAAATTAATCTATTCCTTTAGTAAGAATTCTCTTGTATTAATTTACTCCACATGTCACTATTTCTAAATACAAAGTAAACATTAAAATTTAGTATATTATTTTTAATAGTAAACATTTAACACAACATGCGAAATCATCATAAACCTCATCCCAACGAGTAATACACCATTCTCACTCCATGGGAAACAGAAAACGACGAGCATTATATGGACCAATTGATGACTGAAGAGAAATCGAATATGTATCTCTCCCTTAAATCAGGAAAATATAAAATCTACCACACATTGCAAAGAAAAGAGCCAACTCTCAAGGCTCATACATCCGAAAAGAAAATATTCCCTCTGATTGCTTCAGAACGCTCAAATCAACTCATGATCATTTTCATGAGCCTCTCACTCGGCAGTTCCAAACTCTGACTCAACACCGCAACTAACGTTTTTAGCGAGGTAAACCAGAAAGAGGACCAGTTTTACAGGAAATAAACATTAAAAATTTAATAATATAAGCAAACTCCTCCTCTCAAAAGAAGGTATTAAGTCGAAAACGTGAGAGCAGTTATGTATTAAAGCAAAAGTTTGCCTAAATCCGCCGTAGTATGAAGCTCGTGCCGTTCAACAAATAAAACGTGTTGCGTTCTCATAGATACGAGATATGATTCTATTCTACTGGCACGATAGCATACATAAATAATTAATTATAAGGATAAGGTCTGATACCTGATAATGCGAAAAATATCATCCGAAAGAGGAGAAAGTAGCACTGAATTAATAGCGAAATACTATTGACCAGGTCCTGGATTCGAAACCATGTGCTTGTTTATTATTGATTGACGAGGAGAACGGTCGAAAATTCGGGATTTACTACTTTAGTGGTTGGATAGAGTATAACGCCCCTTACTGTTTAGGTCTTCAACATTTGTCTCGTAGCTAGCAGGTCCCACTTCTATTGTTGATCGACGACCTATTTCCGATAAGCGTGACCCTGGGCTTATTTTGTGATTAGTGAAGTTGCGAAATTTTGAAGATGCATAATATAACTGACTTCCCATTTCCTCAAAGCCATAAGCACCTGGCCCTGGATTCTATGTATTTGCATCATGTACTTTGATGAGATGCTTTTGAGAGTTATCTGGTAATTTTTGCTTGAGAGAAATACTCCTTTGCTCAAGAGCGGAAACCTTAGAGTTGTACTGCCCAGGACCAGGAACGTAGCCGAGTAGTTTTGCATCTTTAAGAGGCCCTCCGAGCTCCATTTCCTATGATATACTATAACTTACATCGCGACCGCTTCCGAAAGTGAAACCTTTATGCTAATCCTTTTTAAATTCGGTTCCCAGTTGATATGTACCAATGGGAGGAATACACTTATCATTGCGAATGCCAATATCCTTTTGTCCATATCCGAAGGAAGTAACTCGACTGCTGCGTGTGTTCGGAATCTAGTAAATGTTCTCGCAACTATCTAAGAACATCAAATACAGTGGCTTTGGAATATTTCGAAATCTCTCAGTTTTGGGAAAGGAGAATTTTTGTTTGGATGTGGAGTTATTGAGTGAGTGAAGAGAGGAGTCAAGGTCAGCCATCACTTAAAATTATATAGACGATGTATCAATAAAATTATCTAAAAACCAGAGAGCGAATATCAATGATAATTATAAAATTTGCTTTAAAGATAGTTGATGTTCAAATTTTCAGATAAATCAAGCCTTTAATCGAATTTAAAATATAAATCCTTCAATGATTTAGCTTATTACTTCAAGATATAAAATTATTCCTGATTGATCTAGCATAATCAGACAATGATTAAAATGTAGTAAATTTACTATCCATTGTTGGAGATAGATTGATCCTCATAATTATCATTTATTAATCTACAATAAAATTTAGAAGGCAAATGAAACCTTTTGGCAAGTCAGCAGCCAAAGACATTCATCCTTAATAACATCAGAAATCACCCCAATACGAAGCGATCACCCCCAGTAAACAATCAAATGATTCACCGAGTTTTGTTTAGATGAGATTGGTCAACCCATAAACTGAAGGGTTAAGAGATGCTGGAGCCACCTTAAAAAAGTTAATTAGCATGAATTAAAAATATCTGATTGATAAGAGTAAACATTCCATAAAGTAGCAAAGATATCGGATGTGCCTAAGCCCAGCAGATACAGCCATAAAATGCCGTCAAAGACAGGATGTACAGAGTATAACCATAACTATGCATCTGCCAATAGGTCCTACAACACAGAGTAAAACACTCCCCAAAGAAACAAAACTGCCAGTTTACAGCAATTTTCTAGTCAACAAATTGCAGGTTATCAGTCTACCTATCATGTAAACTAGCATCAACTCAGAACGATTATGCCTTGATGAAGCAACTTCAAAGTTTAGATTAAATAAAAGGACGAGAGCAAAGGGCAAAATATTAACGAATGGATGCTCCTAATTTTTTGGAAAGCTCCTATCATCGTGATTATAAATCTGTTAGTCAATCGATGGTCTCTTCTGCCAAGCAACCAGAAATCAGACTCATGGGTGGTGGAAAATTAACGGCTGTAACCACCTACAAACATAACTATCGAGTTAAAACAGAAGGTTTTTCTGCACCCGAGCCGATCATTCAGAAAAAGTAAATCTTTGCTTACTCAGTCACAAAATATTCATTTCATTGTAGGAAAGTCCTCCCCGCTCTAGCTATCAGGCAAGTTTCATTTCTAAGGGACAAAAAATAGCAGTGGAGGAAAGTTGCAAGCCGCAAGCCAAGTACAGTGCAAATCCAAGCAAGGTTAAATATCGCACTTAATACAGCGAGATGTTTGGCTAACATGCAATTCCCCTTCAGAAAGATTTTGACTTCATAAATAACAATGAACTCAAGGACTATGTAATGAATATCCTTAATAAATGATTGCCTCTCTTCATTTTTAAACATATATTTTATCATTCTTACAGCAACGATATTTATTGGCCTTTTGTTGCATTTGAAGACTCCACTCCTCAGAAACGTGGCAGTTTACACGTTTTTCCTAGCATATTACCATATTTTGAAGTCTGTTTAGGATGGCATCCTCACTGTATTACATGGCTTTCTCCTTAGTAGTCTTACGCTTACTCTTTTTGTTTCCATCCTAGAGAATATAGTCAATGGTTTGGTCTTCTTCTGTTCCACTGGTGGAAGCATCATAAAATTTATATTCGGCAATAAAATTGAGCATTTTGGATAGTACCTAATAAGTAAATGATTTGGTTGGCTCAATAATCTTCTTGCAAAGTTATAGCGTTGTCTAGTTTCAAGTTAAATGTACATTTAGATCGCAAGATGTCACAAAAACGAAGAATGTATTTTCTCCCAATTCGTTCTCTTGGACCTTACAGCAATCCTCTCTCTGGTATAGCAATCGATAAAAGAAGTTAATCATTTGTTAAATCTCCTGGCAAGCCTACTGGATAGTTAAATATATGTCATATGCCTTATGCACGATGGTGCTAAAGGCGAGTTTGGGATCTTTCCGGTTTTTGTTGAGTATATCTTTATTAAATTGAATGAAAGAATGCACGAGTTACTAATTAAAACAATAAATACTGCGATCCACTACTGAACCAACTCATCAATATACTATCTAAAGTCACTAGTGAATATAAAAATATCGACCTTATTTTTGATATCTTTCGAAAAATGTGACCAATGAGCTTTTCGTTAGCAAAATAGCCGAGTTATATATCCTATATGATTTTTTCCTTGCTCTACCTCAAAAATAAATTACTTTGCATTTCTTGTACCATTTAGTTATTTTTACGTCTATTTTCTTTCTTTCTTAATTTCTTGAGTTTTTGATACGAGAGGACAGCTTTCACCGGGACTAGCTCATTTTATGAATGGTCAAGATGCTAATTTTGGCCATCTTATCGATTGGTGTAAAGATCTAGCCCACTGCTCCTGATTCAATATGAAAGTACATATCGTTGGACTGCGTTTGCCTTATCTTCTCTAGACTTTAATGCTAGGATGAGAAGCCATCTTTCTGCACGATGCCCGTCAGCATAAGTTATCTGTCGAATATTATTATTCTTTCAGAATAGCGAATCATAGTAATGCCGCATTTTATTATTATGAGTTAATGCAGTCTCCGCTTCAATCAGTCACATTAAAGTTTATATATTATATGCATTCCAATACTCAATCTCAGACTATTATCAGAGTTCAGGGATCCGGCTCCACTGGATGTCTACTTAACTCCAACTGCTAAGATGAAAGGACGCCTGTTGATCTCATTACTGGGCTATAGCTCAGGTCAATTCATCTCTCTGGGCAGTTTGCTTTGGGGATTGACCATCAAAGAGATCTGTATCTGTGGGGCCTTTGCAATTCAAAAGTTATTTAGAAACCCCTTCGCATCAAGAAAGCAGTTAGCAAGGTTAGCTGCGGCTGGTATGGACTATTTTAGCAAGGAATCACGCTCTAATCGAAAGCTAATAGCAACTCTACGGACTGGGAAATAATAAGAATGGGTAGTTAGGCATTTAAGACCAGAATGCATTTACTACTGAGCCTGTGCTACTGTGGAAGCACAAGGCTGATTCCTTCTGTGCTGGCTTCAGGCAAAGCTACGCGATAGTCTCCAACGATCTTTATGGATGCGGAGAATCTAAGAAATATGAATTAGGAGTGGCCATAAACAAACCGAGCGAATGGCAGCTGATTGTAAGCAATGTATCGAGTCTGATTGGAGACAATGAACCATAAATGAAATGCGGAAAAAGATTTCTGCTGCTGCGAGCCAACAGTGGAGACCTGTTTGCTTTGGGCAGCAACGACCAAAACTGCTTTAACCAATCAGGGTTATCTCATTGCGAGCAGCCGCGACTCATAGCCAAAAATATTCGTAGGTTTGCTTGTGGATGGGCTCATACAATTCTGCTAGCAAATAATGGGGAAGTCTATTCGTATGGTAGGAACAATTTGGGGCAGTTAGGACACAATGCAACCACATATCGCATTTAGTTCGAGCTGGAGCAAGGGGAAACCATCACTGAATTGATTTCAGGCACAGAGTTTGCCTTTGCCCTCACGAGCCATAGTCGAGCCTACACTTGGGGATGGAATGAACACTATAATCTTGTTAATAGCGAGTAAAAGATATTAAGGCATCCCGTACTCTTCGCTCACTCCTAAAACATAACGGTGATTGCTACTCAGCCTGCCATCACCGCCTTCTACTGCCTCCCTCCAACTAAAACAACCAATATTGCATGAAAATAGATAAACTATTTTATCATTTATTCTCGTGTTTGTCCTCCTCCTCGTCACTATCAATTATTCGGAATTCTTTTGCCAAATGAGTTATTTTGCTGAGTGTAATGCCTAGGTCTTTGAGTAACCCGTCTTGTAGGTTGTAAATGAGGCCGTGGATGCGTAGTTCTTGCCCGTCTTTCCAAGCTTGCTGAACACTCGGAATGCGAGCAATATTATTGACTTGCTCTTTCACGTTGAGCTCAGTCAGCTTGTTGAAGTTTACTTGCTGGTCCTTATCAGAGAGATCCTTATGATGACGAGCACGCAAATCGCGAATGTGTGAGAGCCACGCTTCAAGTGGTCCATGATCATGTTTTTTAAAGGCAGCTTTTATACCTCCACAGTTGTAATGGCCAGCCACAATAATGTCTTTAACTTTGAGTACCTGGACAGAGTACTGTATCACAGCGAGGGCATTGATATCTGAGGGCGGTATCTGATTAGCAATATTACGAGTGACGAAAAGTTCTCCCGGCTTCAGCCCCACAATTTAATTGGCAGGTACCCTTGAATCGGAGCATCCCACCCACAAATAGTCGGGTTTATTGTTATTGACCAGTCGCTGAAAATATTTTGGATTAGTTTCAAGGCACTCTGCAGCCCATTCCTTATTGTTATCCATGATTTTGGTGAAATTGTCCATGATTGATGACTTGGTATGCAGGCAGGGTCTTTCCTGGCAGGTTTAGTCTTTTATTGTTTATACTTTGGATTCTTACATAAATTATTACATAATATATTCGCAAATAACCAGTTATAATTGACCTACTAACCAAAAAACATATAAATCCCTATACTGCCAACAATTAAAATAAATTAATGGAAAATGTAAGTGATAACAGCAGATAAGAAAATAATGATAAAAAGGTCATTCTAGAATAATAGTGTGCGATGTGTAGTAAATTAATCCAAATACAATATGTCATTCATTTGTAATAGCGATATCAGCATTGACTTTATGAATTTTTTTAATGCAATAAAGGTTATTGATTTATCAAGTTTAAATCATCCACGATCATTTCGTAATCTGCGGCTTATTCTACTAAAGTATTTTTGGAAGTTATCTAAATCAGTCTCGATATAATTCTCGAATTATTCCATATTTACATCTGATACCATTGTGAATCGATTATTCTGATCAATTTTTGAGCCATCGCTGTTTAATAATCTTAGTTAATATTGCTGGTCAATAAGCCCCACTTTTATACGCACTCCTTCTAAAATAATCTTAATTTTCTTAAATATATTTTCGACAACTTTAAAAGATTATTAATTGCCATTAAAGTGAGATTATTTACAATAGATTCCTTTAAAATCTGTATACAGTTTGAGTAATTTTTTCTTCATCAGTATTCTATGATCCATGTATTTACGAATAAGTGCTTTCTATTTTTTGATTTAGTATCATTAGTCTGCACTAGTGACATTGCCTTTTCTCATCTACCTATTTTTAGTTACTTGCCACATATGTCTATTGCAAAATAATTATAATATGTAAAGAGTTTAGGTTTTACTATTCATATTATGACAGAGCAATTTTAAATGAACTGAGATAATGGGATCAACAGGCATTCTTTTATCTTGCCAATTGAGTTAAGTACACATTCAAAGGACCTTAATCCCTTAACTTTGATAATAGTCTAAGATTGAATATTCGAATGTATACAATTTTTATAGATGTTATTCTATCAATCAAGTTCATTCCACATCTTCGATCTTGATAGGGCTAATATCTTCCAAATTCGTAGGTGTCTATTACATGAATGGTCTATTCAAAGCTGATGAGGGCGACTGCTCAAGGCTAATATCCTCTACACTCGTATCCTTTTTGTTCTACACATCTTCGATCTCCTAAATCTCCACATCTTTGATCTTGATAGGGCTAATGTCTTCCTCATGCGAAGCCGTCTATCTATGAGCTGATTGTGCTGATTAGTCAATATCCGATTGAGGTGACTCACTGCTACTACTGCTAAACTCTCTGCATGTCTCCTCTTTGTTCTCCTTTGTCCATATCTTTTTTTACATTCTAAATATTAGTAATTTACGTCATTTATTAAAGTATTTATATCGTACACTCAACCATAACTAATTATTTTTTTCTTCTATCCTTCTCTTTTGGGTTTATTTTTAATTTATCCACGACAATCCCAGTTAATTTTAGATTAAATGTAAATTTACAAAATGCCCCTATTTATTAGCTGTAAAGTATTATACATTTTTATGATACTCACATCATATCAAATGGAAACGCCTTAAAGTGGAGCTAACACACTCACTTACACCGAACTCACCATCGAGAAGGCCCTCTAATTCGCAGGTGACAACAGCTCATATCAAAAGAAAAGAGTAATCATGTTCTCCCTCATTATCCTCAGTTTGGCAGTGCTCACCTGTAAAATTTCCTTCATGAAACCATTCTAGGCACTATTTTTCTTTATTGCATCAGGAGCAGGACAACTTTTTTGCCCTATTTACTTGGATTTGGCTACAACTTCACTTGGAGTTACTGTATTTACTCTCTTAGCAATCATAAGTTACCCTTTCAGTCAGTTTATTACCGGACTTTTCTATTGCGGTTTAGGATTTTTCGGGAGAGGCTTCTTCGCTCATTCATTAATTTACCTAAACTAAATCGGTGGCGATCGTTTTCGCGCATGGTCTATAATCGTAATTTTTGGAATTTGGGGTTTGTCATCGCTGCTGTCATCGCTGGAAAAGATGGTGCACCTTCCTGTATGGATTTGGTACTACGCCTTGATATTCGCGCCCTCTTTAATTGGATCTTACTATGTTCTAAAATTATGGAGACCATCACCATTCTCCCTCTATACGAAAAGTATTTATTTTCAAATTTAGGAATGTTCAGTCAAGCCAAATAGGTTCTCAATGAAATGGCTGAATAAAACAATCGTGCTCATCTGCCTTATGGGCTTTAAGGAGAAAAGGAGAGTGAGAATCTATACAACTATAAAAAACCGACTTATTTCGATATCATACATCGTCCCTTGCTACAAAAGATAACAGTGCCACTGGTGGTTCTCTGGATATACAGGGAATATGTCTACTTTGGCTCATTTTTGCTGATGCCTCAACTCAGCGAAGAGTACAGCAAAAACTATATCCTCGTGAGTATTAGTGAAACTGTGGCTGTGCTGATGAGTTATCCAATTCGCTTAAAAATCAAACGGGTCAATACTATCTTCAGTCTCACTGTTTTGATAGCAATTTGTAGCTTTGTATCTAGCTTTACAACACTCTCCCCCGAATGCATGGAGGCAGGATTCGTTTGTCCATCCAAATACATTTATCGCGTTTCAATGATGGTATCTTATTCACAACTTAGATAATTCGCTTTTCAATTGCTCTCATGGGAAATTTACTGATCAGCTACACGATGGAAGTCTACCCTGTAAACTTTAGGAACATGGGTTTTGCACTTTGTCTTGGAGCAAGTTCGGTCGGTTCCATTCTTTTTCCCTGGCTTAATCTAACCCTAATTTATTTTGGAATGTCAGGATTTTCAGTGTTTGCTATCGCGAGTATTGCTGCCTTATATTTTGCGATCCAGCTAAACTAAACCTACGGTCGAATGTGTAATTAAAAACTCTAAGAACTATAAAAGGCTTCTCCCTTAATCTAAATAAAAAGTTGGCCTACTCCAGGTTTTTGATCCCCTCTCATCCATGATTTAACTATGTGCATTATTTACTCAATATATAGTAATTTAATTATGATCATGCGAAAAATAATGAAAAGTGCCTTTAGCACCTCAGCAGACTATCTCTCCACCAAAAATCTTAAACTCTTCGGAGTCGATGATTACCCGGAGGCACTCAATTACTCCCGACCTTTTGGTAGAATACTCTTAATCAAGATTTATCATATACAAGCAATGGCATAACAGTGGCAACCGAGCACATGCCTTCTTAGATTGCAAGGTTATTTTCGATTAATTTAGTATCTCCGTGTTCATTAAATGCGGTAGTCGCAACGAGAACGAGCAAACCAGTGGAGTAGCTCATTTTTTAGAGCATTTGCATTTCAAAGGAACTCACAATCGCAGTAGACACTAACTGGAGTTATAAGTCGAAAACATGGGCGGCAATCTTAACGCCTACACATCGAGAGAAAACACTTCATATATGATGACTGTATTTAAACGAGATATTGGAAAAGCTGTGAATATAGTTGGGGATATGCTTACTAATTCACTGTACAGGGAGAAAGATGTAAATAATGAGCGCAGTACAATTCATCGCGAACTTCTTGAAACTCGTAAGTCACAACCGCTTTAAACAACGATCTAAATTGCTCATCGCGGTATCTTTCAGGGTCAGCAGATTGGTCTACCTATTTTAGGAGATATCTCAAATATGCAAACAATTAACCAAGAAATGATCCTTCAGTATCATACTGATAACTATGTGGGAGAAAACATCATTGTGGTTGCAGCTGGCGATATCAAGCATGAAGAACTTGTGAGTGCTGTAGAGGATAGCTTTAAAGTACCCAAAAAAAGTGAAAAAACCTTTACATTGATAAAACCTAAATTTAATCCTGGATTGAGCACATTACAATCAGATTTGACTGATCAAGTTAACATGGTCATAGTTCATGAGGCACCTTCCTTTTTTTAGAGCACTTTTTTTTCATATCTTCTTCTTCAGAGACTGGTTTCTGATAAGCCTAATAATCTCTTTGAGTTATAAATGCTGAAGCGTAAAGATTCTTCTACATAGATTCTAACTGTTTTAAGTATCAAAAGGCAATGGTCAAGTATGATTTTATTGAAACCCAAAAAGGATTCTACAGTTCCTACTGGGACACTGGTCTCTACGGCAATTATTTTGTGTGTGATCCAGCTCGCTTCAGAGAAGTAGTTAAGCTTAATATTTAAGCATATGCAAGTACTATTTCTTATATTCAGATTATGCCCACAAAATAAGCGATGAATAGCTATAACGTACTAAACGAAGGGTTTATAACGAAGTCCTCCATCATTAAACTCAAAATGACATTACTCAATCAATAGCAAATAATTTGATGTACTACAATCGCCGAGTGCATACAAAATAACTGGCAGAGCGAGTGGCAGTTGTAACTTCAAACGACCTTAAAAAAATATCCGAAAAAGTCTATAAGGATATGAACGTAGTACTTTTGTTAGTTAGAATATTCACGTGTGTCTCTGGGGTAATATTCCAAGTATGGATAGTCCATGATAAGCAGTTATATGTATGTCCTATATCGACCTAAAATATATTATTTAAATAATTGCTATTGTAGATAATTGATGGGGACTTGCACTTGTGTACAAGAAAAGAAAACTAAATTTGTGTTCAGGAAAAAGACAGAATAGACCAATCAAGAAATGCCTATCACGCCTGATAGTAAGGGCTCCAAAAAATCCCTTGATTCTGAAAAGATAACTAGAACATCCATTAGACAGTCAAATCTGCATTCAGACAGCTCTTTCCCTGCCTAGGGCTCTAAGGTGTCTATTGATGTCACGCCCGCTGAATCCAACCGGGCATAGCTGGAGTAAACTTTGAAATGGTAAAGTTACTTTCAGAACATTGCTGAATTGACTCCTTCAGTAATCTTAAGAAAAGGTATCTCAAGGGAATAAAAAATGAAAAGAAAAAAATCAGCCCAATTTCAAAAAGATTAGATGCTTATTTCAGATATTTTTGATTCTAAATATGCAACACCAGCATCATTGTTAGAAAAAAGAACTGTAGCAAGGAGAAAACCCGAATAGAAGAGTTATAATGTGGACAAACTTCTCGATAAATGCAGAGCAGGGCCTTTGGTTGTCCCTTATATTTCTTATGAGAAATATTCTCTTAGTTGATATGTGTATTAAATAGAATTTGCAAGAATTCTTCCTATTAAACTATCATTTAGCCTTAAGTAAGGACTGTCGGGGTATCATTTCTTCTTTTTACCATTGGCCTTCTAAGTTATCGTAACAGAATCGAAGAATCACTCAAGGGAATAAAATTAACATTGATCCGGTATTTTATCGGCGTTTACTGAAAGTTTTTAATTTTTATAATTTTCACCCTAAAATTTCTTTCTGATCATCTGATGAATAAGTAAATCCAAAAATCGCCCGTTTTAATTTGTTTTTGATCTTGAATAATTTTAGTTGATTTTTTTGTCAATAATGAACATATTCGAATGACAAAAAACATTTATGCCATTAAATCTACTTCTTCCAGAGACTCCTTCGGTTGATTAGACATGCAAAATATGTATATTTTTTGCTTTGAGGTCAGGTGAACTGAAATAACAACATAAATGAATCCTTCATTAAATGGAATAAAATGATAAAATTGTTCAATAATCTTATCTAAAAGAGCCATTACTGTTTTAAACAGTGCTTTTATCTAAACAGTTCTTGTTTTTGTATTTTAAACTGAGCCTAAGCTGATAAAGATCATTATTAATTAATTGATAATTTATTCTTTTATTTAATTGCCGACTTTGAATACAAATCTTATTTAAAATTATCAAGAATACAACCATTGAGCAATGGTTGCATCACTATGAGGCTTTTTATCATCAACTACCAAATTGGAACTGTTTTCGCAGTTGCATTGCCACGCCTATGACTCATATTTAAAGAAAAACATTTTCAGATTATTGAATTGAATTAATTTACGATATCATCCATCAAAAAAGCGCTAAAGATTTATTTCCTTAGTACTGTTAAATTTATTTGGCAGATGTCAAAGATAGGAAAAGATACACGCAGAATTAAAACAGAAGTATGCCCCACTCAACTCAAGCAAAGTATCAGCCACGCTAAATACAATCTTCCGTTGGCTTTCAACAAATTATAGGAAAAACCTTTACCAAAGCATGATCGTCATAAGACAGAGGCCAAAGCATCAAGATTACGTTTTCAGGAGCCGCATAGAATATTGCTAATTTCTACTCGCCATCCCAAAACACAATCAACGAACTCTTAAACTTTAAAACAGGAAGCCAACAATCAATAAGAAATGGAGTATTCTCCCAAATATGATTTGCAAAGTATCGCTGGAAAGGGGGGATTTGGGGTTGTTTACCGAGCTAAATGCCCCAGCAATTGCCAAACAGTAGCAATCAAGAAGGTTTTACAGAACAAGCAATTTAAAAGCAGAGAACTAACTCTTCTGAAATAATTGGGGCACTCAAATATAATTAATCTGCGAGACCACTACTTCAAAGTCTAGCACGATAGGGAGTATCTCTTTCTGGTAATGGACTACTATTCCAATGACTTGGCTAGTCTGATAAAAAGGAAAACCATGATAAAAGAGATGCTGCCAGTTTATCTGCTGCAAATATTAAGGGGACTGCAATACCTAAATGAGAAGGGAGTTGCTCACCGTGATCTCAAACCACAAAACATCCTCATTGATATAGTATCGCATATTGCTGTTATATGCGATTTTGGTTCGGCCAAGCAGCTGATTTACGGCTAATCAAACATTTCCTACATCTGCGCTAGAGGCTACCGCGCTCCTGAGCTTATTTTTGGAAGCAAATTCTACTCGACGGCAGTTGATATGTGGTCTTTTGGCTGTATCGCTATAGAAATTATTAATTCTGTATCTTTGTTTCAAGGGAGGTCTAATATCGAGCAGATGATTGCCATTATGGAAATATTGGGAACGCCAAGTGAAGAGGAAATGGCAGCAATGAATCCTTTCTTCAATCGAAAAGAGTATGACATCATGCCAAAAGTAAAAGGGAGAAACTGGAAAGATGTAAGGCTACTTATATTTAGGTTTTACTCACCAGCAACAAAGTCCTCATTGATCTGATTTCTCGGATAATGGTCTATTCTCCCGACTAACGGTACAATCCCACTGATACTATCAACCATCCCTTTTTCAACTGCCTTCGGAATTAAAGCTACATCAGTTATCTCGAAGGCAAATATGGTCCGCTTCCCTTTCTTACTGAAAGTGAGTTTAAGCCGAGGCAGCCGATAACAACTCCTATGCTCAATAGAAAAAATGAAAATCTAAAAACAATGACTACCATTTCCGAGTTTTAAACAGCACAGAGCAGCAATCATCGAAACAATCATACTCCTCGGAATCTGAACAACTTAGCCGTCCATCTCCACCACCCCATCAGCCAACTGTTTTGATTTTTCAATAATTAAAATATTAATTAGTCATATCCAAATGTTATTAGGATTGTTTCATTTTAATGTCCAACTATATTGGCTTTTCAAGATTTAATGATTCGGATTTTGCCATCTTAAAAAACTTTAGGCTGAAGCCTGAACACCCTCGTGCCATATAAATTATATTTTAATTTAATTTTAATGAAAGTTTTTAATTTATAACAGTCAAATTTGAATAACTGTACGATTATTCGTTTTTATAGATCTAATGTAATTTATGATGCCAATGACCGAACCATTCAATCAAATTTATTAAATGTATAAATATGGATTCACACCAAATTAATAATTTTTGTTTTGCCTTAATGCAAATGGCAGTTCGAACAAA
>Ga0302188_10002225_pt1 | contig 14340 bp, 6 predicted proteins | sample II_Bog_E2_1_FD_198783 | JGI IMG/M metagenome (GOLD analysis project Ga0302188, IMG submission 198783) | Peat permafrost microbial communities from Stordalen Mire near Abisko, Sweden - II_Bog_E2_1 | ecosystem: Environmental > Terrestrial > Soil > Wetlands > Peat | place: Sweden: Abisko, Stordalen... | reverse complement strand
CTTTCAGTGAGACTAAAAAGAACTACAACTGCTTCTTCAAATTCTTAAAATGAAAGTCCTCGATCAAAATAGGATAAGTAAGACAGAATAATGGCCACATCAGGATGAGAATATTCACTCCTTTCTGAAGGGATGTCGGCTGCATCGTAGGGAACTCCTAATCTTTTTAAATTATCTGATCTAGGACAGCCATAATCCACACCACATCTTAAGGACAGACAATGCTAAAGGATTCCATATGCTACAATTCCCCTAACCGCATATATTTGATCATATACTTTTTTAGGAATATTTCGATGAAGTTCGATGGTGTTAATTGAATAAATTGAAGGGTCAATCAAATATTTTATTAAATCTGATTTTTATTCATTGCTGAGATTTGTGTAAAATTCGAATTAAGGAGGCAAATAATAATCTAAAAAAAAACTTACCATTATCTATCTAAAATACATTATCTTATCTTTATTAGTTTTCGTAAGTAACCGAAGACCTTTTGGAAATTTACCCAATTTAATTGCCTATTCAGAACTGTTAAGACATTATTAAATCACAGCCATTTCATCTTTGATTAGGTAGGGTAACATTTATTTGAGCATTATTTCTATTAAAAGTCTACAATACTAAAATCTGAGACGACTATTTGGAAGTGGAGAAGGACCTCCAATAGAATATATAAATGACTTTTTAGCTGTCAACAGGGCATCAACTTAATCAAAAATATCCAATAACGGTAAATTTCGAAACATCCAGATATCTTTTTGATTGCAAAAATCTGTATTTCCTTTTATTTCCTTTTATATTTCCTTTTTTAATTGATATTACTCTTGTAGTTTGAGTATCATTGAAAGACTACTATCTCTATCGATTAGTATCAGAGAATTTCGCTTAAATATATTCATTAAATGTTGTACTTTCATAATATTGGCATGATTTATTTGTACGTTCCTGTTAAAGTAAATGGGAATGATGTTAATTCTAAATCCAGTCACTGAAAAAAATCTGTAATAGTTGGCTTGAGCTTATCTATACAGTGTAGATAGAATATTAACTCTCGGTAAGTACTTATTTTTATTTACGTAAATTTCATACAAAACTATCATAGGAATAATTATTTGAGTTTTTCCTTCTCCCATATTCAACTGAATTGCAGACCCACTTTTATTTTCATACAGCAATTTAAATGTTTCAAATTGAGATGGCCAAATTTGAGTTTTCATTTACAATTAAAAACAAAGCCAAGGTAATACTTATGATATTTATTTCCTTGGGCTCTCAATTTCCCTTAAGAATCTAACTTTGTCGAAATGCTCTAAATCTTCCAAAATTAAAATTATCCTTTAAAGGCTATTTTAATAAATTGAAAATTGTATCCAAAGCTTTATAATCTATTTAAATAGGATTATGTCTGCCTCCTTTGAATCAGGAAATAGCATTGATAATGATTACTAATTACAGAGGATATTGGTAAAATATCTTTCTCTGACAAATTTATATTTCCCTGATAGAAAATCGTAGTGGTGTTAATTATGAATTTGCATTTAGTCGAGTACCGATAAAATTTATTCCTTTATTTTGTGAATTTTTATCAATTATTTTAAAATTGAAATGATATATTATTTTTTCAATTATTGACTGATATTTATTTGATTTAATTTTGATTTAATCATATGATAAGAAATTAAGCTGCTTTTAATTTATCTATTTGTTTATTGAAGCATAATATCATCTTCATTTAAATTAAGCTCAATAGATATAGAATCGTTTGTTGGAGCATCTTCATTCATTTATTGAGATTTCATTTGAGATATTTCTGATAGTTTTTTAATTAAATATTAATTCCCTGATTTCACTAAATTTGTAGCTTTGCTTTCTCCTTTTAAAGTTATTAAATTTTGAAGTTCAAACTTGGTTTTATTTCTTAAATTATTTTTTGTGATATTATGAATTTTTAATCCTAAAATATTCATTTCCTGATCATTCAATATTTCTTGGAGCGGTATATTTCCATTTTCCAAATTCCAACGGTATTTTATTGCATAGTTTAAAATATTTGCTGATTACGTTTTAAATTTTTATGATTCAATTGATTTTTTTGAGGTTTAGGATTTAAGTGATGGTTAATAAATGACTTGAGACATAAGAATAAGAGAAAGTAAATTTAACTTTATGCTATTTTATAAAATATTTTATAGTTTCTGTAGTTATGAAATAGATAGGGGAATTATATCCAAACAAGATCTCATTATATAGAGGGCATATTAGGAATTAGTCATCATCAATGGCTCAAAATAAGGTACATAGCATGAGGCAATCAAACAAGCTAAATGAAGGGACTCAATTCTTTTTTTTGGGCGTATATCTTTAAAATAATCGTGAATTTAATAGCTGAACATTTGTATTTTTAAACTTTCCCCAACAGGAATTGAATTCTTTTCTCTTTCTACACTGATAGGAAGGTTGGGGATAAGAACTATTTGCTCATGATTTTTTGCAAATTTAAAATCTTTTTTATTTTTTTGAAGAATTAAACAGTTAACTTTTTAATAAGTTCCCCATGGAAGTAAATGATGTGAGTTATATTACTCACAAATTGCATACCCTTGAAAATTATCTGAAAGCAATCCTTTTTACGGACATAGTGTAAATTTCAGATTATAACGATGTAGCCAAAATTTCTTTCTTTTGGTTTTGCCTTATTCTGCTGGAGATTCAATTTGAATAATATAATCTTCTAATTAAATAGATGACAGAATCTTAAAGGCCAAATTATATTATTTGCTTGGATCTTTGATTTCTGAAATTAATCCTGGAAATGTAAACAATTTGAGATTATCAAAGACGATATTTGTATTTCTTTTTGCTAGCTCTTACAACGATTCTTTTTTATGTCTATTTTAAATTAAGCGACCTTATCTAACAAAAAGTGTTGTTATATTTTTAGTTACGAGAAAGATTAGTCCAATATTCTTCATTAAAGTCAATTCTTTTTATCTAAATACAATCTGTTGCTAACTTTCGCAGTACCATGCAAAATATTAATTTTTGTAAAACACAGGGAGAATAAAATTGCAGTTATTAGTTATTTAAGTCGGAAGCAAAACGTATTTTAATTATTTCTAACCATTTTACTTATGTTTCATAATCAATCTTAGAATTATTCCGTTTAATACAATCTTGAATTAGAAAAAAATTAAAAACTTTGGCTCTTGAGGGAAAAATTAAGAAAAATCATATCTAGTTCTTAATGATCCATCAGTTGTCGGATAAATCTACAAATCTCTATTTTTATTGAATATTCTCTGAAAAAAAAGATTTGTTTTTATTATTTATGGCAGTCCAGCTACTTATTGTCCATTTTTTAATAGAATTCCAGTAAATAAATTTAAATCGTAAGTACTTATACCACTTAGACCAGTAAATATGTATGCTCCTTTTATAAAATTATAACTCCATTTTGTTTAAGAAGAAATATCCCGATCAACTGTTTTTATAACCTCTGTCAACTCTGATAAATTTTTAATAAAATATTGCTTGGCATTTTCTACATTATTAAAGACAGCTCTTTCTCTGTAATGATCAAAGAATATCATTGTTTACCTAAAACGTGTGTCTTTCATGTTTTGATCACTAAAGATTTTGTTAATTCTTAAAAGAATCTGTAATTTTGTCCATAAATGTATTGTTTATTTATCTTGATTGATAGAAACGTTTTCAGTAAAACAGGCTAGAGCACCATGAAGGAAATAAGAAAGTTGAGCTTTTATGTTATGGTCTGCTCCATTTTATTTTTAATGCAAAACATATTGATCAAATGCTCTTTTGGCTAAATTAACTGCCAATATTGGTTCATTTATCATTTTAGAAAGAATTGAAAAGATAATTCCGGTCACATGCAAAAAATATAGATCTTCATATCTCCACTTTTCTAAATAATTATTTAAAAGATCTAGGACACACTCATAAATAAAGGAGTATTAACTGAGTTGATTTTTATTTAAATCAATTTTTTTAAATGCATTAACATCCGACACAGACTTTATGATAATCAGCATTTTCGTATAAATTTAAAGCTCTTTTTAGGAACTATTTTTCCCGAGTGGATTCGATGCGTAAAGATTTTTAATATAAAGTTGTCTGCTTTTCAATTTTTATGCTAAAATGATGAGTTGTGTTTGTTAGCATGTTGCTATATTTGCAAAAGCCAGAAATTACTCTCTGGATTATTTTTTACCCTTGTGATACAAATTGCTATAATTTTAATGTTATCGTCTTGAATTTTGAATATCTGGAGAATTTATCATAAATTGATACTTACTTTGATATGGCAATCCCAGTACATTGTTTTTTAATTTACTTTGAGAAATATTCATCTATCTTCCAATTCCACGATAAAAATTATACGATTACTTGGAGGGATATACTACAAAATTTTCAGCCGCTATTTGGTAACTGGTACAGAAACGAAATCTACGGGAAGCTGGCTTTATTGAGTATGGAGTCAAGGGAAGATATTATAGTTTAAAAACATTATTTCCAACAAAAAATGGACTAATTGCAGATGCACTAGTTTAAATTTGAGATTAATAAATAATGTTCATCAGGCCGAGAATATCTAAAGGTATATTATTGATAAAGCCATATAAATTGATTTATTATTGTGGAAAAGTTGAGACGGCATAATAGCCTTATTCAGACTGAAATGATTCAATTTATTTTTTCAACCTTTGAATTTATTTGCATCGAGCGCATTCATATTTAATTTTTTTCATTTAAGGAATAGAATAATAACTTTTTACAAGTTATTATTTTTAAACACAGGAACATTCCTTTCTTTATCCTAATGATAGTTATGATTGTGATTTTTAATATTTAACTTTAAAATTTTATAAATAAATTTTTATTGTTTGAATGGATTTTAAAAGTTCTGATTAATTCTTTTTTTTCCATTATTTTATATTGAGAGTTTATTCAGCAATCACATTGGCAAATTGGTAAAATGAACGATTATTTTCCTAAAGGACAAACAATGGCTGTTTATGCTTATTATTGTTAGCATAAATAAGCATAGCTTATAAAGCCTATCGAGCTTCATGAGAAAGACTATGAAACATAGAATACAGCAAACCAATTCGTTAAGGAGTTTTATATTGTTCTAAATTGGATTTTTTTTTAATTCTATTTAACTTGATTACTTAAAATGCTATGGCAGCTCCTATATATTTAATGAGATAAATATGACTATAAGTTTGATTTTTTAGCATTAATCCATATCTGTTTAAATTATTTTCATTCAATGTCATAATTTCTTCGTACTTAATTATCATTTGATGCATAATTGACAAAGATTTGTTATTTTAGCATACAATTTCAGAAATATCTATTCCTATCGGAATTGTTGGATTTTTTAATCTTTTTATAGCAATATCAAAAAAGAATTGCTCAACCATCATTATCCAAATACTTTACTCATATATACAAGTTTTCAATTCTGAAAAATTGCTGACAGTCTTCACAGATTTGGAAAATCCGAGAGATGCGACTGCCTTTATAGAGGAAGTTGAAATTTTATCGTAATTAGTAATAGCATAAAATGTGGGAGTGTGACCTTTTTATTTATTTATTGAGTTATTTAGCTCTTAATTTGAAATGAATTATCGTTTTGCTTATTTAAATGTTAATTTTATATGGTTATTTATGTCTATTAATCTTCTGAGGACAAGTTTCTAATCATGAGCAATTTCATAGTTTGTCAATTATTTAATTTAATTTATCATTCTTAGTAAGCATTACCGATATACTTTGTCTTGATTTGCTGTAAAGCTACTCTTATTGAGTATTTATTTTTTCAAATGCTGGAATTTATACTCCAATAGCATTAAATTAACTAACTTAATATCTTCTATCAAAAAGATCAAAAACGATTTTATAACTTCAATGGCAATTTTTGATTTTATCATCCCAGTATATAGATAAGTTTCATTCACTTTTAAATTATTTTCCTTACCTGTCGGTGGTTCTATAATTTCCCCTTTGTTCAATTTTTCCAGAGCCTATTTAGAAACCTTATAAAGCCAAGCTGGCGTATTTTTATTTTTCCTTTTATATTCTTAATTGTTCTTTGATTTTTTTTCAACAATGAGACTATCAAGAATAACTTTATAATTTTATTTCTCTTTTATAAATTAAAAATCTCCATTAGCTATTTTTCCCACTTCAAGATATTTGGAAACAGGAGCATCATTACTAATCCATTATATTTTTCCTTGCTCAATATAAGTGTCAAAATCCCATCCTTTAGCGAAAATAAGATTTAGTGTTGTAGGTGTAAAAGATTCTGATTTCCAGAAGTCAATGACACATCCATAGCTCCAATAAAATATGTACTGATGAAACTATAAATCCTTTAATTTTGTCTGAATGTTCTGTTTGTCTTATTTATTGATAATGGAGTCATCAATTTCAGATTAACCATCATTAGACATTTTTAGAATTGAGTTGAACAATTGATGAAAAACTTCATCTTCCTGATTTTGATAATTGGAAGATATGTCAGCAAAGAGGCATTCAGTCAAAGCCGATACCTCTCTTTATTGAGCTGATTAGGGCTACATAATGATTTACTTTGGACGTTAAGAGTCTTCAGATATCATAAATAATTTAAAGGACTTTTAAAATATAGTTAAATTTAAATATGCTAAATTGGCTCCATGTTGATAATATTTATAATTAAATTATGAAAGAGGAATAATAATTTGTATTATAATAAAATTAAAAATAGAGGCTTTGATTGTATCTTCAAAAATCATCCTTTTAAAAATAATTCCATACAAAGATGATAAATGATAAAAATATTAAATCGAATATTCTGCTCCTTGTAAAAAGCTGTTATATATCCATCTTTTAAATCGCATGACACTTTCATCTAATTTAATAGTGTATTTTAAGATAAATGTTTCCTTAATGAATCAAATCGTTTGTTCAAATCAACCTTTATAGGTCTGATATATTTTATTTAATTTTAGTTCAAAAAATACAATAAATGTATTTCTAATAAATGTTAATGCATCAACTCAAAATAGTCAGTTAATGATAAATTTAATCTTTTAAAAATATAAAATTAAGTCTAGTAAATATCTGTCTTTGATAGACTTAATTGTTTCAATTCAATATAATATCTTTTTTTACATATATTAGCTTAATTGGTTCCTATATCAAAATGAAAAATTATATGAATCCTTAATTTCCTCAAGATCAAAAACAGATTCTTTCATCTAGCAAAGTTATCTTAACTTAAAAACTTTTTAAACTTGTTATCAAGCATTTTTAAGTTTCTTCCCACCTCTTTAACTAAAAGAAATTTTAATCATATCCATAATTTTAGTATTCATAAGTGACTCTTAGAGGAGGACTGCCTAATTTTACCCCCATATTTGGTCATAGATTCGAACTCAAAGTTGATAAATTATATGATAATGGGAATGATACTTGGTTGTCAAAAGATTGTGCCTCTGGAGAGTGGGCAATTGGATATCATGGTATATAGTTTCCTGATTAAAAATTTTAAGGAAAATTCATTTTTAAAAAGTTCTTGTAATCATTTGATCCCGAATGCAAAATATAATAGCTTTTAGATTTAAATAAATATTTGAAGGAAGTGAACAAAAAATACAAAAATATGCCAAATGTTAACAATAAGACAAGTTTTTTAAATAAATCAAAAGTTGGAGAGGGAATTCAACTATCCCCTCATTATGAATAGATTTTACTCAATGTTTTTCCTTTTTCATAACAGAATTAAACCTTTTATCTTATTTTAGAATGCAGATTTAATCCCAATTTTCTTATAATTCCTAAATCTTTTGATGATGTATGGGTTTTACCTGGACCAAAGTATATACGACCGACTGCTATTATAGTATTTACTAAGGAATCATTTAATAAAATTGATTAATTAGTTGAAAGCAAAAAAATTCCTTATAGAAAATTTCAATGGCTTACTTATTAATAAAAATATAAGGAATTTATCAAACCCTCTTCTTTAACTGTAATTGACATTAATAAAATCGGAACTAACAATTTGACAATTTTAAATATCCGTAATTATCTAGCTATTCAGCCAAAGGTCATGACAACAAACCCTTAGGCTCAGGAGATATGATACAATTGGTAAAGGCAAATCTTGACAACGTAAAAAGCATCAATTTAAGTAAAATTGCATTGATTTAGAACAAAATAAAATAGGTGATGAAGGTCTAAAGACATTAGCAAACAAAGGACTTGATAGTCTCTAAAAAATAGAACTTAGCAATAACGATATTACTATTCGTGGAGTTAAATATTTGATAGAAACTTCGTGGAATGACAAGGCTCAAATTAAGTTATCCTCCGTGAAGCAGTGGAAATCAGAAGGCATCATTTTAGATATTGATAAAAATATTTCAACTATTAAGTAGCTATAGTCGAAACTTCCTGACCAAATATTAGATACTATTTATTCAATAACTGAAAAGCAGGAGAACAATTTTCTGCAATCAGCCAACTTATTTTTTCAAATGAAACAAGCTTGGAAAACTCCTGAAATGACCGAATAATCAAAAAAGATTGAAGAACAAATCTTAGAATCTTATAAAAAATCTAATCAAAATCAATCTATTTCTTTAGAAGTGGCCTTGAAAACATTAAAAGATGATTATCTCACTAATACAGCCGTTAATTACAGCAATAAATCTACTGTTCTTTCTAAGCTAAGCTGCGGGATAATCTTTGGAGGAATGATGGATGAGCGGATAAAATTTAATCACAGAATCACTTAATTTTATTGGGAATACAACACAATATTACAAGATGATGATAAACTTCAAGAATACGTCGCTTGGTATAAAAAAAAGATAATGAAATAATTTGGATTGGATTCAGAGGAGAGTATCATTATTCATTCAATCTCAAAAGGATCAATTATACAAGTTGTTAGTATCGATCTTCAGCAAGGCTCAAAAGTAAATGATAGGTTTAAATCTGATCCTGAAGTTAAAGTTGTTCCTTTTTTTGAAAACTTCTAATTATCAACCGATGATTTTGATAACGATGGTGATTATCAGTTTCCTTCAATTTAAAAAGCTGAAACTCAAACCAGAGCAGGACTTCCATATTATCAACCAGTTGAAGGTCATAGATATGGGCTAAATGTGAAAAACAAGTATGATAAAGGATCCGAAAAGTGGTTGGCCATGAATGGATGTGCTTAGTAATGGGCAAATGCTTTTCATGGGATGAACCACCCTGATCAGTTAGTACATAAAGAGGGAAAAAATGTAACTCGTCTAAAAAATGTCCTTGATGGACTAAATACAGGAACAATGCTTATTCCTGGACCTCGTCAAGACATGGCAAGTCGAAGAGCGATTAATAAAGAGGCCAATGAACTCGTTGGAAATGGAATATATTTTACTCCTCACTTTTAGACATCTCTGTTTCATTATACCGAGCCAATTGAAAATAATTAATAAAAATATAGGCTGATCTTCCAGTGTCGACTCAAGCCAACATAAATTAGAATTGCAGAAACTTATGAAAATTATTGGGTTGTGCCATCTTCTAAGCATGTTCGTCCTTACGGAATTATTCTCTTTACTCAAAAAAACTATTAAAAAATAAAAGATTATCTCATCAATAAAGGGAAAAAAATTATCCACAGACCATTTTCATGGGAATAGAGCAAGACCAATTTTTACAAATTTCTTTCGGCGAGCAAGAAATGATTAGATTTGCACATTTTATCCATTATTTGAATAAATTATAATTTGATAAACTTTTATATTCAAATTTGTCAATCATATATTTATTAAGCATAAAAAATGTGCCCCTGTCATTAAAATGCTATCCCTCGAAGAATCATCAAACTTAAGAAGAAGACTATTAAAATCAAATTGAAAAAATAGCTGATATTATTTCGAAATTGATATTAAATAGAATATTCCAGTAAAAATCCATAGTATTATGCGCGTTTTTATTTTTAAGTTCCATACATCAATATGAAACAATTAGATCTTTGAGACTATCAAAACCATATTGTAAATGAACACACATTTATCAATCTGTATAAATAAATTATATCCAAATATTGATAAGTAATCATGATTCAGGCAGCTAATTTACTTGAAAAGGTTTTTAAAAAGACGAAACCCATTACATAAAAGAATAAGCCAATGCCCACAGCAATCGTGAGGTTCAGAGAGAAGGAAAGATCAATTCCTAAGTCTGTTTTGTATTTATACTGATTATACGGATTTTCTGGAAGAGGTAATGGAAATGTTTATGATCCGTATTCATTCTCGATAATAAGTTGCATCCCATATCGAAAAGGTGAAATATACTGCAACCAACTTGCCCAAATAGGAAAAGAGTTTATTTTATTAAACATTCCACTCAAGACGAGCAGCGGCATCTGAACAATAGGAGTCAGAGCACTCACCCTGCTAACTGTTTGAAAGAGTGTTGCACAAAAAAATCCAATACTGTTGCCTACCATAGTAGTTACAAGCAAAATGGCCACTTTATTAATGAATAAATACTAAAAATTATGAATTAATTGAAGGAGGAGCTATACCCATTAAGCCAATATGTTCCGCTAGAGCATAAAATTGTTCCAGTGCAAGCACTAATAAGTTCAATTGTTAATTTTGACAGATAATAAGGCAACGGACTATACTTCTTGGAATCTGTTTCTTTGTAGTAAAGCTATCTTTACTGAGGTACTAAATCAAACTAAATATACATGTAATAGAAACAGCAAACATTGAAGACATAATACTGCTTGCTGCATTAAGAAAAGCCACGCTTTGAACTTTAATAAACATTTTTATGGGATCAGAACTAATCATGTCGCGAGTGGGATTTTAGTTTGTAAACAATACCCCAATTAAAATAAATTTTACCACAGCATTCAAGAGCATTGCTCCGAACTTCATCTTGTTTCGCCAGTAATTTTTCCAATTTCGATGAAACAAATGAACAAAGCAGAACCAAAAAGATGATTAATAAACCCCTTAAAAGGGTAAGCTCAATTTTTGTGATTCGATAGCTTTTACTTAATTTTGAATTTTCTAATTTAAACGCATTGAGTAGTTTTCGTAAGTGAATGGAGTAAAGTAGCCCATTGTCTCTTTCTTATAATTTGATATTTCCATCATGAAAAAATCGCTAATAGTGCTGGTTTTAGAGATAGAAATTCCTAATGTCTGCATGTAGCTGCCTATTTAAGCAGCTGGCCCTTGATAGATGGTGTGTCCTTTATCCAGCAAAAGCAAGCGATCAAGGCAAGAGTAGAGCATATAGCTCGGTTGATGCAGTGTGAAAATAATAGTGTGACCCTTCATTGCTAATTTTTTAAGAATACGTAATACTTTAGCTGCTTTATTACTGTCTAATCCGGAAGTTGGCTAGTCGAGGATAATTACATGAGGTCTTGAAACCATTTCTATGGCTATACAGACTCTCTTTTTTTATCCTCCAGATATGCCCTTTATTAGAGTACCACCAACAAAAGATTATTTGCATTTTTGAAGCTAAAATTATCGAATCAGTTCGTCAGCTCTTTATAGAGCTAAGGAACGATCTTCTATCTTTAGAATGGCCGCAAATTACAATGTTTCTAAATATAGGAAGTCTTACATCTAACAGTGAGAGTTTCGTGAAGAAGATCATTTTGATAAACAAAGGCACCGAATTAGAAGAACTGTTTTGAATTAAAAGTTTCATTGTTGGCTAGTACCTAATTGAAACGAAAAATACATTTCCAGATATTGTCAGGGAACGAGAGGATCTTTTGGATATGAGAGATAAGAGAGTGGTTTTGCCTGCTCCAGAGGGACCCATGATGGCCAACATCTATCCTGACTTACAATAGCCGTTGCAATCTTCGAGGATTACCTTATCTCGCATTTTAGCATCGAGATTGGTCCAGGTGAGATGAATGGGTGTACTTTGAGTCATTCCAATTAAAAATTCTGATAATAGAATGCGTCATTATACATGATAGTAAAGTGAAAAATCTATTACATGACCATTTTTTCTTTAATAATGAGACTGTAATTCAAATAGTTGGATTTCAAAACATACTTTTACAATTTATTTATCTTTTCAAGAAGCAATAATTCTATTTTGAAATTTTCACTCACATCTATTATTTCTCCAATTTAATATTTAATGAATTAACTTTTTCTTATATATCAATGTGAATGCCCCGAATTATTTTAAATTTCGATAATGGCAAATGACAAAATAATTCATCAACATGAATTAGGTTTGAATAAATTCAATGACAATTGAAGGAATCTTCATTTGTGTAATATCATGAGATGATTTGATTGAAATGAGTTTAATTTTTAAAATTAAAGAAATGCATCCGTAAAAATTCAATTAGATCATTTCGAGCTGATAAAATGGGGTTAATAAGTCAATTTCGACCGATATAACTTTGTTCATAAATTATCAAAAATTAAACGTTAATTATGCTTTCATATTCCAAATTATAATTACAATATTATATCAGAAAATTATAAACTCATGACCTTTTGGCAAGCATTAAACAGTCTTCCTTCGCAGGTATTGTCCAACGATATGTCTCAACTTCAAATTTCTCATCCTTCCTTCAATTCCTATACGAATATGTTAAATATTTATGAATTTCCATATAGAAATTTTTCTGTTTATCCTTTTAATCCTGAGACTTATCCCTGTGGCTTAAATTTTTATCATCAAAACTCTAGTATGCCTTGCATCAGCACAATATAGAAATCATCAATAAACTCTCATCTTCAAATTGATAATTTAAATCAACAACTAGATCAAAAAACTTAAGAAAATAAACAATTATCCAGCCAAAAGAGAGAAACTACTTTGATTAAGCCCAATAAAGAAGAGAGGGGCAATAAAAAATAAAAGAGAGCTGATTTTTCAAAAAAAAGAAGGTTTAGCAATTATTATTGGAGTTCAGAATAACATTAAATTTATTGCTAGTTCCTGAGATCACACTCGAAACTTTTCGATTTAGGCATCAAAGAGCGTAAAATCAGGAGGGTGAATGTAATAATGAGCAAGTATTTAAAGAGCAGAACTCCAGTGCAATGTCATACTCATCACCAGAAGATGATGAAAAAGTACGGAAGTATTGCAAATATCATTTAAATGAAAGAAAGAAAAACTATATCGGAAGAGTTGGATAAATCCGATGAAATAGAATCTCATGCTTAGTCAGTTAAACTTCGTGCCACTTCAGAATCATCTTCATCAGAAAATAATTTAATGAATAATTCCTGATCCAAAAAGAATGATTTTTTATGGATTTATTTCATAGTCTTCACTTATTTTTGACATAAATTAGGCATAATATTGAATTCATGATAATTTCGAGTCATACAAATGCAATTATAAATTAAATAATTAAAATTCTCATCTCCAAGATCAACAAATGAGTAATTTTGGGCTCAATCTTTTGTTGATCAAAAAATTAGTTGATAAAAAAATGGATTAATCATGTTTCAGTTTGAATGGTCCGAAGTTTACCAAACAAACTTCATAGTTGAAAATCCCTTCTTTTAAATGAGTTTCACTTGACAAGTCCTTTAAGTTTAGTCACAAACTCTGAACATTTTTGACCTTGGAATCTGCCATCACCTCCCTTTTTATCAAAAATAATTTGGCCTTGATACTTGATAACTAGATTAGATGTTGCTCCAGGAGTATACTGATTAATTCTAACATTGGGGAAAACAGTTCGAATGACTTTGGATGCATAATTAGCTTAAGGAAGCCCTCCTCATGCCCCGCAGTATATAACTTATAAGTCAAAGCTAGATTAAACCTTAGGCATTGCTTATACCTAAGGCGGAACAGTACTATCACTTGAACCCATTTATTAATAAATCAGGGAGTAAAATTCGATAAATTAAAATTCCTCATCAGAAATTATAATTTAATCCTTAATTACTAATGCTCCATTATCATAATTTTAACTTATCTTCATATGAACTTTAGAAATATATTTACAGGCGAATTGATTAAAATTAAATCTCCATAATGATATACTAGCCTTATTTATTTTATCTTAAAGTATTAACAGTTAGAACAACTCAGGAAAATAACCAGCAATAATTTAATAATTCTTGTGCTTTTTTGCGTGATAAAATTCAAACTGTTTTGACATTACTGACTGAATTAATACTATATGACTATTTGCTAATTGAGATATATATGAATATATACGAATATCAAAAGATAGAATCCTCTGTTTGTTCAGTGGAAATTTTCATCAAATTAAATACCTTAGAATTATTTTGAGTT
>Ga0302188_10002211_pt1 | contig 14385 bp, 5 predicted proteins | sample II_Bog_E2_1_FD_198783 | JGI IMG/M metagenome (GOLD analysis project Ga0302188, IMG submission 198783) | Peat permafrost microbial communities from Stordalen Mire near Abisko, Sweden - II_Bog_E2_1 | ecosystem: Environmental > Terrestrial > Soil > Wetlands > Peat | place: Sweden: Abisko, Stordalen... | reverse complement strand
TATCTATCTATCTATCTATCTATCTATCTATCTATCTATCTATCTATCTATCTATCTATCTATCTATCTATCTATCTATCTATCTATCTATCTATCTATCTATCTATCTATCTATCTATCTATCTTTTTAACTCAAGTAGAAAGGCTCTGATGGCAATATTTTTCCAAAAGTTTAGCACACTTATTACACTTTTTCGGCATTTGAGTATTATCATATTTAGTGATTAAACTGATATATTAAGTGATAATACATAATATTTTTCTTGGGAGTAAGTATGATGACTAATAATTTAAAAAATCGATTATTAGTATTTTAAAAATTTTGTTAAGACCTAAATCTGTATCAGGCTCCTTCTATTGAAAATAAGTTAATTAAATTCGAAATATTTTGAAACTTAGTTTGAATTGATTTATATATTTGAACTTTGAGTATTTAATATTCCTTTATTTTTTATAATATAGCCGATGAAGCTACAACAACAACTCCCTAAGGCCAAAACAATAAAAAAATAGCCCAAATAAGAAACAGAACAACAACTCCCTAAGACCAAAACGATAAAGAAATAACCCAAGTAAGCAACACCTACCACTGCTGCCAAGCCAGGAGCCAACATTCACCAACTGCCCACAATTCAGAATATGCTTTAGATTCCATAACAGTAAAGACTGACAAAATGCAAACAGTACTTCGATCAGGTACGCCCTTTTCTCAGTGCATTCATGCAAAAAAAAGTGGGAAGCCGAGTGCTGCAGCTGATTTTCAAATGGGGAGATGCTAACGTTCGTAACCTTATCCACCAATGCATCTTACAAAACTGGAAGGATCTAATAAAATCCAAATATTCCCTTTACCTCATTGAGAAAGTCAGTAAGAATCTGGAGTTACCTGGTGTACCTGAAGATGTGATGTTACTTCAAGGCAGCTGGGAAGGAGCCTACATTGTGGAAAATTATATATCAACCCGTGGTTAAGAGGGTTTACGTAAGATAAAAGATAAATTCTACGCGCTATGGGAAGAGAACAAAGCAGGAGAAATCAAAGCACAGTAAACTCTACATAACTTGTCTCTCAAGTCCATAGAAAAGCAGTATGACAGTCTGCATATTTCCAAATTTATCTTGAGACTAAGTGTCAGCAGTATGTTTGCTGAGGAAAAACAGAAAGTGCTTGATTATCTCGTTGAAAAAGTGGCACAATGGACAAACGATGACGAAGGAGTCAGATTGTTCATCGAAGTGGTCAATGCCAGCGATAACAAGCAAAAAAAGCAAATTATACGTGCTTATAAAGGTATTTTTTTTATTAATATAGGTCATATCCTGGAAGTAGCACAGCAACACAATCCTTGCTATGTGACTATTATAAAACTGCTGAGTGAAGTCGATGATACTGTCTTTTTGCAAAAGACGATTCTACCTGAAGTATAAGAGTTGTTTCCTCATATGGCAACCGATAAACACGCTTATGGTATTGTTTTTTCATTGTTTGCTCCGCGTACTAACAACTTTAACGTTCTTGGCAAATATGAGCACACAGTGACACACTCTTAGTGCAAGAAGAGCGAGGAAGTGAGAAAAGCAGAACTTAGGGCTCATCTATACTAGCCCCTCATTGCCTTTTTAGATGGTGAAAATCTATATCATATCCTCAGACATCATCTTAACAACAAGCTCATCGTGGCAATTTATAAATCTCTGCAATAAGGTATTTTTCATTTTATTCAGATCATAAGGGGTAACTTTTCAATGAATTCGTCAGTAAGATTGCCAAACACTATCTGGACGATGCTAAAGACAACCTAAAGAGTGGGAACTTCAATCTTTCTTTAACAGCGGATCCAAATGCTAACAAAATCATCAAGAATATCCTTCTATTATCTGATTCTGTTGTAGATTTCTACTGTGATGAATTCGCAAAGTTAGCAGTGTCAAACATCGCTGCTTTCCTCAATACCAAGGCTAGCTACATTCTACTTGGGCTCATCGAGAAGGGAGGTAGATAGCATCTCCTCAATGAAGTAAAACGAAGCCGAATAAAACTACAGGATGTCGTAGCAGGGCAACTCTACCTTAACCTGCTAAAGGTTAAATGATGATAACTGCTGTTTATTATCCACATTTTATAAGCATAAACTAAATACTTCTATGCATTTTTGACGACGGATTATCCAAATGGTCTGTTTATGGCTTACCTCTATAATTTATAATTCTATTTAAACCAAATATGGGTAACACGAATCATTCAAACAGTGGTTTAAAAATATATATCGAAACAGAGAAGGAGTTCTATAACTCTGGCTCCAGCATAGAGGGAGTCGTCTTTATTGAAGCTGATAAAGACTTTAACTTTAATGCTCTTTACATTCGCATCTAAGGTATTAGTGTGATAAACTAGGCGATGAGTGGTGCCAGTGGTTTGAAGGAAGTTCCAAAAACAGGGTCAAATACACAGGTAATGATCACTTTTATGTAATGGAGTACCTTCTTCAAGTATACAAAAATCAGACGCTCGAAAAAGGTTCATATGCATATCCATTTTCAATATAACTTTCTGAAAACATACCAGGATCTTTTTAATCGGTTAGCTACGATGCTAAAATATCTTATCAGCTCTTGGTATATTTGGTTGATTACACCAATGCTGAAAACAGGCAGTCTTTAGCAATACCATTATTGATCCGTTAACCTTTTCGACAAGAAATGGCCCCTTATGAGGGATCTTCCGCATCTAATCCAAATACATTCGGGTGCTTCAGTCATGGAGAGGTAGCCCTCGAGGCTAGATTTGAACGTATTTATGTCATAATTAAGGAAATGTTTGTTTTTAAGGCTAAAAAGTGCAAATTGATTATACTGTAGACAACACAGATGGTGACAAATAGGTGTAGAAAGCTGTCATAAATTTAGTTCAGTATACATTTATTGCAGCTAATAGTGGAGTATCTCGGACTTACAAAAACATAATCTGCGCAAACAAAATTGGTGAGCATATTCCCAAAGGGCATAAGCTCAGCGACAGCTACTCTTTGATTATTCCAACCGTATCCCATCAAACTGCTATTAGTACCTTAGTGGCTAACTATTACCGGATATAAATTACTGTTTCTTTAGGTATCTTTTCAAGTGATAACCCCTCCGTTTATGCTCCGCTATTTATTCTTAAAAAGTCATTAAATTCCAACAGCTCTGGCGTATATCATCTTCAGTTCAATCCTCATGATTACAAAACAGCAAAACCGGTACTATTTCGAGCCCCTGATTATTGTTTTCGTAAAAATCGAAATTTATCAGTGATGAACTTCAAAATATAGGATATAATGAGTGCGAATGGATAGTAGTTTACAACTTGATTGTAACTCTTGCCTATGAATTCCCAACAAGATTGATTTTCTTATTCTATGGTGGTAATAATAATATATAATTAAGTATTTGTTATAACAGAATAGCTGTTAAGATTGACAGTTTAGGTTAATTATTAAATCTACATTATCAAAAGTAGTCTTGCCTTATTTTTATACTCACATTATTGCAACAAGTCCTATCCCTTACGAAATTTACAATAAATATGGTTTTAAAAGCAGTTTAATGTAACATAATTCCTGTTTAATTGACAAAATTCTTTGAAAATGAATCGCCAAAACATATATTTGAGGTGATATTTACAACAATTAAAAAAATAGAGCAAAAATCATACCTTTAAATCGAAGAAGAAAATATATATGTTAAGCAGTAGTAGTAGTAATAATTTCGCATTTACGGACATTATACGAAAAATATATTCAAGGGATAAGTCTGTTTTTATGCGAGGATAGTAATATCTATTTAGCATAACTATCTCAAGAAGGAAAATATATGATTATTCAAAAAAATTTCTACTTATCCCTTCGTATACTCTCTGACAATTATTATATGGCGAAGGGCACACTTAAAATTAGCAAGCCTTCAGACAAAGTGCCAAGTAAACTAGTCATTTCTAAAAGTAAACTCAGGCAAATGGTTAGGCCAAAAGTGATAAAGATGGATCCTCTGAGAAGAAGGTGGGAGACCGTTGAAAAAAGACTTCATAGATTAATTGATGAAGAAAATTTAACATGTTCAGTGTGTCTGTAATTGCTAATACAGCCTGTGCTAGCTGAATGTGGGCACGCTTTCTGCCGACCTTGTGCTGAGTTGCTGACTATGAACAAATATTGTTGCAGTATCTGTCACTCTCATCATCCCTCATACGATTTACCAGCATCACATAAATTGCAAAGACTAGTAAGCATGCATCTAGAGAACAGACAAGAAGATAGAAATCTCTACAACATAAGAAAAAGATAGTTACTTGAAAAACAATAGGATAGGTCTCCTGGAGTTTTAAAAGAGGGATTATTCATAGATTTTTGGGATTAGGCAGAGCTAGTATGGAAAACGGGCGAGATTGAAGAAGTCAATGAATAAGAGGCGAAAATTAAAGACACCAAAACAGGAGTATTGTTTATAATTAATCTTTCATCACGTAGAATTTCCAAATTACACTATTTTACAAAAAAGGATGCTCCAGAAGAACAGCCTAACTTTGAAGGACCTCGCTTTTTAGGAGGATTATCTTTGTTTGGAAGGAATCCTTTCTTTTCGTCAATGCGAACATAACAAAGACTAGGAGGTTACTTTCCTTTGATGTACTACCTAGGAGGAGGTCCCACTTAACCAATGTAAGTCTCAGCTCCTTGGAACTTCTCCTACCAGCCACCCGGATTTTGATATTGTGCATGCTAATATCAATCACACATTGATTCAACCGAATCCTTGTTTATTATCTTTATTCTTGCTTTTAGTTTGGCATAAAATCCTTTCCTGAATGAACATATTGTAATTGATATATTCTACTGAAGATATATTATAAATCCATGCTAGAATTTGAAGATAGTGATTAAAGTAATTGAAAATTTTATACAATAGATAAACCAACGAAATATTTGTATTGATTCATATATTATAGCTATAAAATTTCTTAATTCGAATACATTTTTATTTATTTCAGATGATTGACAAGCGCTATGACTCTGTTCATCAATACATCAATCAAGACATTAACAATAATAAACAGAATGAATTAAGTTCAATCAGATTGCGCTGGGCCGGAGCACAACAGAGGAAACAGCTACGACAAAGAATCTTTGGTTAACATTTCAATTATACCAAGGTCAGTCTCAATAAAGAGAAGAAATATTTAATACAAGAGGAGAAAAATACTGAAATAGAAAGGGCCAACCGCATTTTATTAGAAAAAATACAAAGGATAGCCAAGAGATCATTGATCCTCGAACATAAAAGAGCTGTTACTGAAGAGGGACAAAGAGGAATCGACATTATCACTTCTGAACAACCAAAATTTGAAGAAAGAACCAGCTCTAAATCTCAACATCGGATTCTTAAAATTGGTATTACTCCCCTTCGAGCAGCTAAGAGAAAAATACTCTTTTAGGGCACTTAATAGTTGGGAGGCGAATCCTTCTTCATTATCATATTCATTGAAAGAGATCAATTTATCCTATCAGCGGAGTGGAGAAGTAATAAACAAAAGATAACAATGGATCTAAATAGCTATCATAATTTATTGTAAGGACAGCTACATGGCGATCCCAAAGGAATTATAACACTGTTGAGATTTAACGGCACAATGTTGGAGCTGACTGGAATCAAAAAGCAGCAAATAATTTTAGAGGAGAATTAGGAGGTTACTTTGCCTTTGATCGGTCGTAACAGATAGTAGGAAAATTTCACAAAATGAATAGAAGAATATGGCTATTTAATTTTAATATTTTATTCCATCCTTTAAATAGAATAACTAATAACCAAATTAAATTAAGGATGAAGGACTATTCACAATGATATCAACTACAACATATCGAGCAATCAGAGCATTGAGGTCTGTATCATTATTAATTTTCAAATTGATTAATTTTCTTTTAATATTCTATAGTAGTGAAAGTCAGTGTTCTATTCGACATTGATAATGCTTAATCCTACGATATTTATAATGAATAGACATCTAGAAAAAAAGATGTTAAGTTATGACAAGAACGGCTTTTAACGCGAACAGAGAGAATATCAAGCCATTGAGTATCTTATCGACGAAGAATAACAGTAAATCAAGAGAAAAAGATGGATAGCCTTGCTACCCCGTATTCCCTTTCTCAGAAACGCCGGACAGTCATAGTAACGTTAACTTATTTTGGAAGTTCGCAGGGGAGTAGAAGACTCTTTGAGATAGGAAGTCTGGCCGCAGCTGATTTAGCCACCCTTGGTTTCGTTTTCTGCTTGTTGTGGGGGGACTGAGAATAAGGACATTAATCTTGACCTTTAACGAACTTTCCCCACACATAAGTGTGCGAAAATATTGTAAAATAAGATGAAGACAGTGCTCAACGCATTAGCAGTAGCAATGCCTGAGTTGGGTTACTGTCAGGGTAGTTTCTTTTGGATTTAGGCATGAACTTTATTGTTGGTACAATTTTGCTTAGACTTGACTAGGAGAAAGCTTTTAATGTGGCCTATCACATTTTGCATTGGTAAAAACAAGATAAACTCTTAGTAAGTCTAGATTTAATTCACTAAAAATTATATGCCCTAGAAAGTAATTTTCTCTAACTTAGAACTCATGCTAAAACACTACCCGCGCTTGTACAAACAGTTCCGATCGCTCGAAGTATAACCTCTATTATACGCATCTTCGTGGTTCATAACTCTATATTGCAACTGCCTTCCGGCCTGCTACAGTTTTCGAGTATTGGAGTGCTTTTTATTGTAAGGTAAGTCAGAGTTGAGTTAGGCGAGAAGATACTCTACCGCGTTGCCCTCCAAATCCTTCGATGCAAAAAGAACGACTTAAAACATAAGAAATCTTTGGAAGATATTGCATAATAACTCAAGAACTATACTTAATTCAACTAGATCAATGTGGATGATTTTTTCAGAGAAGCATTCGAACTATCACTCAGCCGCAAGGAAATCGACAAATACAAACAGGAGTACCATCAACAGAAAATTGAAGGCTTATATTGAACTCTTGATATTGTGTTATTTATATGCATGTGGTCAACCAGCGAAAGCGTAGTGTACTATCATTCCGATATACCATCCAACCAGCATAGCATAGTAAATACAATCAGCAATTGCGCGCTTTTTTGCATCAGTATCCTTAAAATTTAAATAATGCAGCACTGCTATAGTAAGAAAGATTCCCCAACTCATAAGTCCCTCGAAGATGCCTCCTTGGAGTAGATTGCAACCAAAAAGGGCTGGATGATATAATATATACCAGCAAAGCCGTAGAGAAATACTTTGAAATGCAGATTGCGAATACGATAAGTAATCTTCTCTTCCTTTGTTTGTCGAGCCATCCATTGGAGCGTGAAATTAAGCTGATTAAAAGCATCACTACTAGATATGATAGAAAGACAGAGGCAATAGTTGATTGACGAACACCTGTCCATTATGCAGAAGAGCTCATTTATATTGATTTGATTTGACTGATTAATCTCATACTATATATCATAGATTGTCGTAGTATGCAATTTTTCAAAAAGATGCTGGGATTTGGTAACGACCTTAGCTAGCGCATTGATAAGTTTAAAGCCCGAGGAGCTCTCTTCTAAGTTGTCAAAGACACTCGAAACATTAAGTATTTATTTCAATATGCAGATTTAAAGATTGCACAATAACCTTTAGTACAAGCGCAGGAGAAAATGCATCCACAATTGACTTCAGGGGAGATAATTAGCAATGCTGTCAATTACCCATACACCTAAACATGAACGCGGTGACTTTCACAATAAATAAAGGCGGGAAACAGCGGGCATGTTTTGAGTGGCAGCTGTAACAGGAGACAGAACATGTTGGCTGTAATATGTAGGTAGAGAGCAGACAATAATTTAGAGACATTCTCTGTCTCATTCTCAAAAACATAGCCAAAGATGAACATATTAAGGATTATCACTCTTTCTGTAAGGAACTGACGGGGGTTCCAGTTTACAAAACAGAAAAGCAAACCAACTCTAATGTGTCTAGCGGCATTGCATCCGAAATAAAGGTGCAACTAAACGAAATCCTCATTGCAGAAGCACAAAAAGACAGCAATAAAATGGTGCATAGCTGCAGTTATTATCGGGTGGAATTGAGATAGAGAAAACTTGTCCAATAGCATGCGGTTTTTGTGTTACGCTCATTGCCGAACTTTGAGTTTGAATTTCAATTAATTAATGCTAGTGGATATATTCTTCTACGGAAAAAAGTTGATGGTGGACTTAACTATGAAATAAACGTGGACAAAGGCTACATTCGATGGATTGATGTCTAGAATGACTGCCAACTCATCGAAGTCAATTTTGAAGGAAAAAGAGATGCTGCCCTCAGTCTGAAGTACAATATGCTGGAGGTGATGTACGAATTAAGGGAAAAGCGAAAACTGTAGCAGGATGTATCGCCTGAGTAAATTGCTTTTATGAAAAAAATGAGTGGAGATACTTTAGAGGAAAAAATTAATAGTAAGGTGGTTGAGATTTATAAGGAGAAATAGACGATTGAGAACATTGGGGAAGAGAGCTTTGTGTACGAAGATGAAGATAGGAAAAAAGGGGCAAGGTACGATAACATTTGTCAGGCTCACACTGCTGATTTCTCCATTGTTGCGCTTGGTTCACTCATGGAAACTTTAAAAATATCTGAAGATAATCTCATAAAGGTAATAATATATTTATCAAGCAAAAAGACAAGAGGAGACTGATTGATAACAAAGGAGGAGATGTTGAAATCGGATAAATATTATTGCACGATTCCGATAGCAAGGGTTTCATTCGAGGAAAAAACGGAAAACTTTATTATCAGGACTTAGTTAAAGGAAAACTAGTTGAATAATTTGTAAATTATGAGCGATTTAGAATCCTAGCCCCCAGAAAGGAATTATCAATATTTGCCCCGAACGTAAGGTAAATGGGAATTTTAATACCTTCAAAGTCATCAGCTAAAATTCTATCTACGAAATTGATCCAAGAACCAAGGAAGGAGTGGGCAGTCTCAAAGACTATTCGACTAATCCTCAATTCTTGGCTTTGAGCGCCACAGGTGATGGAAGCTTTATTACTGGATCGAAGAAAGGATAAATTAGATTTTATAAGCAAATTGGCAAAAATGCAAGCAACAAATTTACTTCAGGGGGTGATCCAGTGATTCATCTCGACACCACTAAGGATGGAAAGTGGTCACTGGCTACCTTTAGGAGATATCTCAGACTAATTCCTACTGAAACCAATGATGACGTTTCTCTTTTCGACAAGAGAGTCCCGTTCACTGATAGACCCACTCCCATTAAATTGTAAATATCTCTCTAAGACCTGCAAAAGTATGGAATCAAGGACTTTTGCTTCCTGCCTGCAAAATTTGATGAGAGCAATAACAGTCTCGAAAGATTCATAATCAGTGGATTTGGAGAATACACTGTAATTTGGAGTCTCAGTAAAGCAATCAAGGGTGATCGATCATACATTGTTTCAAAGAGTTAAGGAAAAGTCGATCAAGCCGATTTCATTTTCAACGATCCAGGCAAGCTTATAATGGCAACGAGTCAAGGAATAGTCATCAAGTAAAACAAGATTAAGAAGTGATAGGCATGATGAGGGAAACTATGAAATGTAATTAATGACTAAACAATAAAATAAACTGTATTTTGTAGATAAAATATATTTCAATTGAAGATGAGTCAAATCAATGATGTATTGATGAAGGATTCAAACTTAAGCTCTAATCTTATTAAAGTCAGCTCTCATGTCTTTTTCCAGTTATTTAGAAAGAGTGCGATCATTCATCGTTGGTCAAAAATAGAAGTATCTAAACGAAGGCTCTAGACTTTGATAAATAGCAAATCAATTAAAAAATAAAGATTAACGATAGTCTATTAACCGTGATGGATAAGGATATTAATAGAAATTAAAATCAAGGAAACACATCAAAACTGATTCTTATTCAAAATCGCAGGAAAAAACCATATATTAGTAAGGATAATAATTATATGATGAATTAAAGTCACTCACGCATAATCTAAATATAAAAATAGAAGCAATTACTTGTAAAATAGTTAAGATAGTTAAATGAGAGTATTGCCTAAATTAATGGTGAAACCAAAAAATAGATAAAATAAAGGATGCTGATGGAGAATATAGCTTTAAACAAAGCGCAATAAACAGTCAAAAAATTCAAACATTAAAAAGCAAGATAGTAAAAGAGAAAAAGATAGATATTGTAAGTTTCTTTACATTTGTTAAAGCAATAAAATTAAATCATTAAGAAGGAAAGAGAAGCTGACGAGACCAAGAGGAAACAACAAAAAATTAAAGATATCGAAGACCGACTAATACTATAAAAACAAAAAAGATAGGAAAGATAGCTGATATAAAAATAAAGTAACAGATTAATCATCAAACTTAAGAGGTAAGACGATCGTGTCAAAAAGAAATAAAATTTTTAGATCAAAGACATCTAAATACCACCTCATAGGCAAACCATTTCAATGAAACATGCAATTGATATTAAGAAAATTGAAGAGCATGAAAGAAAATATTTACAAGATAAAGAATAATAACAAAAGCGAGTTATAACGATCAGTCATCCAATTCGCAAATATGAGAAGAATATATGGGCTCATAAACTATAGAATGAGACTTAAAACCAAAATCAATTAATTAAACAAAAGTAATAATTGAAAAAACAGCTTTTTGAAAAAAAATTAAAGTATAGTCAAATCGTCAAAAGTATGTATTCACCGGTTAGAGTCAAAACAAGTGCTTGCGAATTTACTACTCCAAATGAAAATAGCTAATCAAGAAAAGCTCTTACCAAATTAGTCATTAGCTCAAGAAGAATGTCTGAAGGTAAATCGGTTGGATAATTCGCAAAACTATATCAAGGAACTCGAAAACATAAATAAAATGGAAGATTAAAGAATCAACAGACAATTCAATAGTCATCAGAATAAAAGCAGCGCAGACTATCAAAGTAATATGAAATTCGTCGTGAGACGAAGCAAAGGTTGATTAAATTTTAGAATCGTAGTGTATATTGGATTACGGCACCCCATTCAAATCCAAAGCCAAAATCAAAACCTCATAATTATTTGGGAGAGATGAAGAAAAGAAACAAAAGTAACATAGAGTCAATGTACAAGGTCCTTTAAGATTCACAGATAACTCAATAGGAAAAATACAATAAGATGATAAAGATGACCACTGAGATGGAGTATAAAGCTAAATTGATAGAAGAAGTCCTGAAAGAAGGGGATTAGACTGCCACTAATTTGTATATAGGAAGTATTCATGCCAAAATTGCTTTGCTGCAACAAATTTGATTAGTATTCGTTTATAGTGTTAATTTTCTTCAAAATAAGAATGAAATTAAAATTAGTATTCCTCATATTCGTAATTAAATGTAAGCATTCTGGAATCATTTTTAATTATAAAGTATGAAATATTCATGAAAATCCTCCTGATTTTATGGTTGTTTTAGCTGTAGGACCATGTGCTGCTTCTCGAATCAATTGGTCCCATCCACTAATTTATAATTTTTTACCGAACAGTTCTTCAGCTCTTGTATCTTTATACTGTTGATTGGTCACTATGTCAAACTCTTTTGCCTTTTCATCAAGAACTCTTCCGAAATGAATATGATTTTTTATGACTTTCTCATGTTTGTCTTCTTCTTATTCATTTCTCTTCTGATATTAATCAGAAACGATATATTTCATTTGATATCTCTTCTTGGCGTTAGCAGTTCGTTAATCAAGGACGAGCAGACTTTCAGGCAAAGCTTTTGAGTAATCTACTATCAAAGGTTCTCTATAAATATAAGAAGGAGGTAGATGCTTTTCTATATCCTATCCATGCTTTTATTCAGCTGTTTTTCTCATTTTCTGATAGTCCTACTCCTTACTGTCATCATAGTATTTTCCACACACAGGATTGAAATTATGAGTTTTCCAGTATTTGTCCATCAGTTCTTTTTGATCCGAACCGATTTACTCGTTCCATCGTTGCTAATTTCTTTCCTTGTATACATTGGATATAATATTGTAGTCTTTCGAAAGAGGACCTAATAATTTTTTTTATCTTTCGATAGGAAGTTTCACTTATCGATGTTGGAAATAATAATCAGGTATTTTTTGGTTGTTAATCACATTGAACGCGTTTCTTATCGGACCCATTTTACGATTGGGAATGTGTTCGACATAAGATTAGTTCGAGGATAAATTAACAATATCAAAGCTCTTTTCATTTTTGTACGTATTTTTCTGTATATTCTATTTGGTACCAAGTGATTAAGTAAAGATTTTGTTCGCTTTTCTTCGCAGGCATTGGCAGCCTTGAGTTAATCCTACTGATGACGGTACATTTGCAGAATAGGGTTAAAAGAACACTATTTGGTTTTTATATCCTCATGGGTGACATGTTGGGTAGGGGCAATTTTTTATCCAAAAGGTTTTTTCGTCCGTTTATTCTTTTAATAGACATGCATTTCTGTTTTCCATGCATTTAGAGTTCCTTAGCTTTGATCGAAGATCATTAAGTTGTAATAATATTTTATTTTTATACTTTGAAAGTGTGATAGCAAAAATGATAAAGATTTACTGGAAAATATTGAAATATCAATGATATATGGCCTCATTCACTGCTCTTCAATCTTTAAAGATAAATTTAACAACCTTGATTAATGGATTAATCTTGAGATTGATTAATCTTAATTTATGGCGTAATTAACATAAATTTCGGACGAAGTTATTAAATGAATGACTCATATGTTAAATTATAGCTTATTACTGCTTATTCTTTGATTCCTTTCCTCTAAATAAAACTATAATTTAACAAATGATGCTTGCTATTTTCTTTTGCTGATTTACGTTCGAATTGATATTTGACATATATAAAATAAATAACTAAACTTGGAGTATAGATTAAAATTTACTTATTAAAATTAAAATTGAAATATTATCAAAGATTAAACTGTTAAGAAAAGAATGTTTTAATTAACCAATATTTCCCAAAGTATTGGTTAAATTTTGTTAATAAAATAGATGTGTTATTTAATTTATCATATCTCTTATAATTATAAAATGAACAAAAATTTCCTGAATGCCATCAACGACATAAAAAAGCAGAAAGCCAAATAGAGTTAGAAAAAAGATACAAAAGAAAAAGAAGTAGAAAATGCTGAGCAGAATTAGAATTAATAAAATAGCAAAGAGGAAAAGATGAGCAAGTTGTAAATGATGAAAAAGAAAATTATGAAGGATTCAAAGGATAAGAGTGAGAAATGGAAGCACGATAAATATAAAACGCAACATCAAGATTAATTAAAAAGTGGCAAAAACGTACTTGAAGTTAAACCTTTCTAAATTTATTTCAACGACAAACCTGGATATAATAAAATTTACCCATTGATCAAGTCTCTCAAGATATATGTTCGTGAAATCGATGATTCGCATATCACCTTCAACGACTCCTCTGCTTATGCAAAAGCGAAATAACTGTACAGTGATGCTGGCATTAAATTTACTACAAAGGAATGATAGCATTCATTTTCATAATGTCTTATAGAATATTGAAAGGATTAAAAAGATGATTTAGACGATTTTTCTTTAAATCATTGATATTTGTTTCGTGTCACGACTTATAAAATCAAAGAATTATGATAAACAGTGGAGGCTCACAAAACTTGCAAAACGAACTTCTCGAGTTGTTTAATTCTATCAAGGGTAAAACTTTTAAAACCTAGTTGATAAGACCAAAGAGGCTGCTATCTAAAAATCCACCCTAGTATCACTCCTCATTTATCATCACGTTGACACGCAATATCCTGAGTATTTTCGCTACGTCTCTCGTAGTCTCGAAAAGTTCAATAAGACTACAGTAACGCAGGAGGAGTTTCTTAAAATATTTATGAACCCAACCATCGACATGGGGATGGCCGACAAAAACGAGTTAGCGGATGTCAAATTTGAATTATTTAGGCCTTTGCCATATTGGATCCTAAAAAAACTGGCTCTATCGACGTGAAAGAGTTCTTATAGGTTTACAAAATGAGTTAAAACTACCAACAACTGTCAGAAGATAAGAGACGACAGGCTGAAGATGAAATCAAAGAGGCTTTTTACAGTGCCAGCGAGGATGGTAAGATAACTCCAATGGATTTTTACCACATAGTTAAATTTAGATGATAATTTTATGATTTGATTGGCTCAATATTGGTATCATCCAGTGATGTATTTGTACTTTTTAATTAAAATGCTGGGGTTGGGGTTGGGGTTGGGGTTGGGGTTGGGGTTGGGGTTGGGGGTTGGGAATGGGAATGGGGTTG
>Ga0302188_10002210_pt1 | contig 14385 bp, 5 predicted proteins | sample II_Bog_E2_1_FD_198783 | JGI IMG/M metagenome (GOLD analysis project Ga0302188, IMG submission 198783) | Peat permafrost microbial communities from Stordalen Mire near Abisko, Sweden - II_Bog_E2_1 | ecosystem: Environmental > Terrestrial > Soil > Wetlands > Peat | place: Sweden: Abisko, Stordalen... | reverse complement strand
TATATTATTATTTTACTGCCCCGCTGACTATCGTATTATTTTACTGCCCCGGTGACTATCGTATTATTTTACTGCCCCCGTGACTATCGTATTATTTTACTGCCCCGCTGACTATCGTATTATTTTACTGCCCCGGTGACTATCGTATTATTTTATGCCCCGGTGACTATCCTATTACACCCGTTCTATTGGGTCTGCGATCCACTAGGGACTCCAAAAACTCTTCTGCACATGGCAATTCAAGAGTGCACCAAGGCATAATGTAGTAAAAGGCGACATTATGATACTCGATAATACAAACTTAAACAATTAACCCCTTCTAGGACACCTTAACAACTCCACACACACTATTATGGGTCTCATGAATATGGCAATTAATATTTTTGAGACCCATAATGCAGTTGCGACGATCATGTTTGCTTTATTGCAAACATTATAATAATAAACTTACCTGACGTACCCATGCTGCGATCATGTAGGCGGCTTGGGGTTGGATGAGCGGCCATTGCACACTGGTGATCGTGACTCTAGCCGGAGTGCCCTTGTGGTACGTCCGAACGTATAATTTCTGACAAGCAAGTTATTTCCTACGGAGATACTGCGACATAAACCACCTGCTAATTACACACCAATTCGACTGAAACACATGCGCTTACACATACAATACACTAATCTACATGCATATCGCACAAACACACCGAATCCGCGGAAAACCGTCACATGTTCAATAACCCAGAATGTCCACTCACACTCACATTTTCAAACCTTACATAGCATGCGAACTCTCTCCGGCGTCAGGACTACTGCGTGACATCAACGGAACGCCAAGGGGCCCAACTATATTTGACATACGCTTCGAACATGCTATGAAAATTCGGTGCAAAAAATAATACGATAGTCTCCCATCCTTTGGGTTACAAGATGTACATTTTTGCACTATTGTAGGGGGGGAAATTTGAGTTTCTCATTTTTCTTTTCCGGGAGTATGGTTTGTCTAAATTGAGGTATGGGGCTTTGAGCTTCTGCCCTTTGTTAGAGTAAGTGTTTGATGGTTGGTAGAGTGATTTATAATAGGGAGTATCATTGATTTTATGATGAGCGTCTCATTCATTGAGTCGATGTCAGATTTCAAATTTGGGCATTCCTTTTGTCCTTTTTGATAGTAGAAGCTTGTGTGCGGATAATATTCACTAGAGTGGGAAATTCTTCAACGAACATACCATTGTATCCTAGTAACCTGGTTGATCCTGCCAGTAGTCATATGCTTGTTTCAAAGATTAAGCCATGCAAGTCTAAGTATAAACTAAATTATACGGTAAAACTGCGAATAGCTCATTACAACAGTTATAATTTAAACGATGATCAATACTAAATGGATATCCATGGTAATTCTGGTGCTAATACATGCGTCAACCCCGACTTTTCGGAAGGGGTGCATTCATTAGTTCGCGAATCAATCAAAAGGGCAACCTTTTGTTACTGGTGATCACAATGAAACAGCGGATCTCGTCTTTGAGACTGTTCGTTCGAGTTTCTGACCTATCAGCTACTGTCGGTAGGGTATTGGCCTACCGAGGCGGTAACGGGTAACGGGGAATTAGGGTTCGATTCCGGAGAGGGAGCCTGAGAAACGGCTACCACATCTAAGGGTGGCAGCAGGCGCGCAAATTACCCAATCCCAATACGGGGAGGTAGTGACCAGAAATAGCGGCGTGGGGCATTTGCTCCACGACTGCAATGAGCAGAATGCAAATTTGTTTGCGAGTAACAATTGGAGGGCAAGTCTGGTGCCAGCAGCCGCGGTAATTCCAGCTCCAATAGCGTATATTAAAATTGCTGCAGTTAAAGCGTCCGTAGTTGAATTTCAAGTGTATGCTTCCTATGTATGAGCTTTGCTCGTGTTTTGGTTGCTAACACTTTTTGTTGACGGTTTACCGTATGACTAACGTTACTTTGAGTAAATTGGAGTGCTCCAAGCAAGCTATAGCTTGAACTACTCAGCATGGAATAACAAGATAGGACCTTAGTTCGACTTGTTGGCTTCTAGAGCTTTGTGTAATGATTGATAAGGGCATTCGGGGGCATTTGTACTTGCTGGAGAGAGGTGAAATTCTAAGACCCAGCAAAGACAAACAAGTGCGAAAGCATTTGCCTAGTGTGTACCTGTTAATCAAGGACGAAAGTTGGGGGATCGAAGACGATTAGATACCGTCGTAGTCCCAACTATAAACGATGCCGACTGAGGATCGGTGGAGAGATTATATATCTCCCTCGGAACTCCAAGAGAAATCTAAGTCTTTGGGCCCTGGGGGGAGTATGGTCGCAAGGCTGAAACTTAAAGGAATTGACGGAAGGGCACCACCAGGAGTGGAGCCTGCGGCTTAATTCGACTCAACGCGGGGAACCTCACCAGGCCCGGACATAGTCATGATTGACAGATGAAGAGATCTTTCTCGATTCTATGGGTGGTGGTGCATGGCCGTTCTTAGTCGGTGAGGTGACTTGTCTGGTTAATTCCGATAACGGACGAGACCTTGACCTGCTAAATAGCATGTTGTGTTTTCACAATAAATGCTTCTTAGAGGGACATTGAGATTTCATCTCAAGGAAGTTCGAGCCTATAACAGGTCTGTGATGCCCTTAGATGGCCTGGGCTGCACGTGCGCTACAATGACATGATCAGCGAGTCTACCTGCTCCGTAGGGAGTGGGTAATCTTGTTAAATCTTGTCGTGATAGGGATTGACCATTGCAATTGTTGGTCATGAACGAGGAATTCCTAGTAAGTACAAGTCATTATCTTGTGCTGATTGCGTCCCTGCCCTTTGTACACACCGCCCGTCGCTTCAACCGATTGGATGATCCGGCAAATTCTACAGACCAATAGTTGGTTTCGACTAGACATATTTGGGAAGTAGCGTGAGCCTTATCATCTAGAGGATGAAGAAGTCGTAACACGGTATCCGTAGGTGAACCTGCGGATGGATCATTCTTTGTTGTTGTTCATCAACTGAGCAATCAACTCTTTCCTGGATTTCTTAACAACTACCACCAAATTATTAGATTCAAATTTAAAACTCTCAACGATGGATAACTAGGCTCTGGGTATGAAGAAGGACGCAGCAAAACGCGAAAGTTGTTATGATGTGCTATCTTCAAGACTAATCTGTATCTGAACGCATTTGTACTATTCCGTCAGGAAAGTATTGACGACTCTGTGATATTTCGTATTTACCTTACAGTAATGTAAGGTGTTTAAGCAAGTTCTTCGACTTGTATGCTTAATTTGTGTTCTTGCAATCATCGGGTTGATGCATCTGAGCTACAAACAAACTATTTCCAGAGTTCGACAAAAGATACCCGCTGAATTTAAGCATATTATTAAGCGGAGGAACAGAAACCAACAGGGATACCCCCATTAGCGGCGAGCGAAAAGGGTACTGCCCAAAATGTGAAACTGCTTCGGCAGTGTTGTGCATTTTGAGCTTAACACCGTATTGACTTTTGTTAAATGGTTTGAATACCATACCATGGAAGGTGATAGTCCTTTGAAACAAAGTTGGCAATATGACTGTTTTGCTCTGTTAGAGTCACGCTCCTTGGGAGTGGAGCGCAAAAATGGTGGTAATCTCCATCAATGGCTAAATATCACCCAGAGACCGATAGCAAACAAGTACCATGAGGGAAAGTTGAAAAGCACTTCGAAAGGAGAGCTAACAGACTTGAAATCGTTGAGAGGGAAGCGAGTACACGTTGCCGTTCGCTGTGTTTCACAGTGAACAAACCGTTTGCCAAATATTGGTTCATGGTTTGTTGCGTTTGTACACGACCCGTCTTGAAACACGGACCAAGGAGTTAGTCAATTGTGCGAGTGTAAGAGGTATAACCTTGCACGCGTAGTGAAAGCAATAGTTGTGAAATGTGCAGCAACGGCCAGACTTTATGTTTGTGCTTGAGCATAATTGATTAGACCCGAAAGATGGTGATCTATACCTGAGTTGGGTGAAGCCAGGGGAAACCCTGGTGGAGGCTCGTAGCGATACTGACGTGCAAATCGTTCGTCGAACTTGGGCATAGGGGCGAAAGACTAATCGAACCATCTAGTAGCTGGTTCCCTCCGAAGTTTCCCTCAGGATAGCTGGAAGTGCTACAGTTAGATTTGGTAAAGCTAATGATTAGAGGATTTGGGGACTTAATGTCCTCAACCTATTCTCAAACTTTAAATGGGTCTGTCTTGATTACTGATTAAATTAGTGATCTTGTCAAATGTTACTTCTTAGTGGGCCAGTTTTGGTAAGCAGAACTGGCGATGAGGGATGCTCCTAACGTTCGGTTAAGGTGTCAAACGTTCGCTGATCAGATACCATAAAAGGTGTTGGTTCATTGAAACAGCAGGGCGGTGGTCATGGAAGTCGAAATCCGCTAAGGAGTGTGTAATAACTCACCTGCCGAATGAACCAGCCCTGAAAATGGATGACGCTGAAGCTAACGACCGATACCGAACCAGCATGGTAATGGCGTGCTGTGTAGGAGGGCGTGGTGGTAGCGTTGAAGGCTTCAGTGTGAACTGGGCTGGAGCTGCTGCTAGTGCAGATCTTGGTGTTAGTAGCAATTAATCGTATGTGATTTGCGATGACCGACGTGGATAAGGGTTTCGAGTGAACAGAATTTGTTCTCGAGTTAGTCGGTCCTAAAGGAAAACCTTATGGGTTAAGAGTTTGGCATTGCCAATGATCCTGAAAGGGAAAAAGGCTGAAATTCCTTTACTTGCACAAGCACTTGTGGCAACACATTTGATACTGATTTGCCAGTGGTTGCTCCGGGGAGCGTTTCCTTTGCTCTTTAAATGGCTTTGTCTCTCGAATCGGTTTCGCCGGAGAAAGAGATAGCAGCTATCAATAGTATCTGTCTTTTGACGGGTATCCGGTATGCTTCCAATGGTCTTTGAAGAGTCAGTTAATATCAGTACTTGTGGCGAGCCGTACCGTAAACCGCATCAGGTCTCCTAGGTTAGTAACCTCTGGTTAGATAGAATAAGGTGGATGAGGGAAGTCGGCAAATTGGATCCGTACCTTCGGAAAAAGGATTGGCTCTGAGGACCGTGTCATGCGCTTTGATGCAATATTATCGTCTTTCTTGCGCAAGTAAGGTCGACGAGATGAGTGTCTTAGTTGGCTTTCGCCTTTAGCACGGCATACTATGGTCGTCTCAGAACTGGTGTGGACAAGAGGAATCTGACTGTTTAATTAAAACAAAGCATTGCGATAAGCTGCAAAGCTGTCCACGCAATGTGATTTCTGCCCAGTGCTCTGAATGTCATTGCGATGAAATTCGTCTAAGCGCGGGTAAACGGCGGGAGTAACTATGACTCTCTTAAGGTAGCCAAATGCCTCGTCGTCTAATTAATGACGCGCATGAATGGATCAACGAGATTCCTACTGTCCCCATCCGCCATCTAGCGAAACCACAGCCAAGGGAACGGGCTTGGCAAAATAAGCGGGGAAAGAAGACCCTGTTGAGCTTGACTCTAGTCTGATTTTGTGGAGTGACTTGGGGGGTGTAGCATACGTGGGAGTAGCTTGCTACAAAATTGAAATACCACGACCCTCAATGTTGCTCTACTTACTCTGTTGTTAGGAAACTTCTGCAAAGATGTTTTGGTATTAAGTATGCTTGTCATTCAATCCTGTCAGGGGACATAATCAGATGGGGAGTTTGGCTGGGGCGGCACATCTGCTAAATTGCAACGCAGATGCCCTAAGGTTGACTCAAAGAGAACAGAAATCTCTTGTTGATTGAAAGGGAAAAAGTCAGCTTGATTCTGATTTCCAGTACGAATACGAACTGCGAAAGCATGGCCTATCGATCCTTTAAGTCCAGAAAGGTTCTGGCTAGAGGTGACAGAAAAGTTACCACAGGGATAACTGGCTTGTGGCAGCCAAGCGTTCATAGCGACGTTGCTTTTTGATCCTTCGATGTCGGCTCTTCCTATCATTGAGACGCAGAAGTCTCAAAATGTCGGATTGTTCACCCGCTAATAGGGAACGTGAGCTGGGTTTAGACCGTCGTGAGACAGGTTAGTTTTACCCTACTTATTAATGATACAGTGACAGCAGGGCAACTTAGTACGAGAGGAACCGTTGCTCCAAGCCTCTGGTAACGCAGTTGGCTGGAAAGCCAGTGGTGCAACGCTACGTTTGTGGGATAATGACTGAACGCCTCTAAGTCAGAATCCCAACTGGAAATCTGTGTCTTGTGTTGCTCTTCTTACGGACCTTATAGATAATTCGATTCCACTTGGAACTACGGTGTCGCCAAAAGATGCCCAATCTCCAAAACAAAATGGGAGCACGTGTACATTCCTATATAGACGATTAGGTTGCAATGGTGTGCTGTAAGTATGAGAGTGAGCTCTGCCTTGCGATCTGCTGAGGCTCCACCACTTGCTAAATGGATCACATCACTGACTATCGTATTATATTCTGCATCGCAGATTCTATTCAATTATTCTACTGCTCGGGTGACTATCGTATTATTTCTTTGCCGCGAATTATTACTCTGCCGTATTATTTTACTGCCCCGCTGACTATCGTATTATTTTACTGCCCCGGTGACTATCGTATTATTTTACTGCCCCCGTGACTATCGTATTATTTTACTGCCCCGCTGACTATCGTATTATTTTACTGCCCCGGTGACTATCGTATTATTTTATGCCCCGGTGACTATCCTATTACACCCGTTCTATTGGGTCTGCGATCCACTAGGGACTCCAAAAACTCTTCTGCACATGGCAATTCAAGAGTGCACCAAGGCATAATGTAGTAAAAGGCGACATTATGATACTCGATAATACAAACTTAAACAATTAACCCCTTCTAGGACACCTTAACAACTCCACACACACTATTATGGGTCTCATGAATATGGCAATTAATATTTTTGAGACCCATAATGCAGTTGCGACGATCATGTTTGCTTTATTGCAAACATTATAATAATAAACTTACCTGACGTACCCATGCTGCGATCATGTAGGCGGCTTGGGGTTGGATGAGCGGCCATTGCACACTGGTGATCGTGACTCTAGCCGGAGTGCCCTTGTGGTACGTCCGAACGTATAATTTCTGACAAGCAAGTTATTTCCTACGGAGATACTGCGACATAAACCACCTGCTAATTACACACCAATTCGACTGAAACACATGCGCTTACACATACAATACACTAATCTACATGCATATCGCACAAACACACCGAATCCGCGGAAAACCGTCACATGTTCAATAACCCAGAATGTCCACTCACACTCACATTTTCAAACCTTACATAGCATGCGAACTCTCTCCGGCGTCAGGACTACTGCGTGACATCAACGGAACGCCAAGGGGCCCAACTATATTTGACATACGCTTCGAACATGCTATGAAAATTCGGTGCAAAAAATAATACGATAGTCTCCCATCCTTTGGGTTACAAGATGTACATTTTTGCACTATTGTAGGGGGGGAAATTTGAGTTTCTCATTTTTCTTTTCCGGGAGTATGGTTTGTCTAAATTGAGGTATGGGGCTTTGAGCTTCTGCCCTTTGTTAGAGTAAGTGTTTGATGGTTGGTAGAGTGATTTATAATAGGGAGTATCATTGATTTTATGATGAGCGTCTCATTCATTGAGTCGATGTCAGATTTCAAATTTGGGCATTCCTTTTGTCCTTTTTGATAGTAGAAGCTTGTGTGCGGATAATATTCACTAGAGTGGGAAATTCTTCAACGAACATACCATTGTATCCTAGTAACCTGGTTGATCCTGCCAGTAGTCATATGCTTGTTTCAAAGATTAAGCCATGCAAGTCTAAGTATAAACTAAATTATACGGTAAAACTGCGAATAGCTCATTACAACAGTTATAATTTAAACGATGATCAATACTAAATGGATATCCATGGTAATTCTGGTGCTAATACATGCGTCAACCCCGACTTTTCGGAAGGGGTGCATTCATTAGTTCGCGAATCAATCAAAAGGGCAACCTTTTGTTACTGGTGATCACAATGAAACAGCGGATCTCGTCTTTGAGACTGTTCGTTCGAGTTTCTGACCTATCAGCTACTGTCGGTAGGGTATTGGCCTACCGAGGCGGTAACGGGTAACGGGGAATTAGGGTTCGATTCCGGAGAGGGAGCCTGAGAAACGGCTACCACATCTAAGGGTGGCAGCAGGCGCGCAAATTACCCAATCCCAATACGGGGAGGTAGTGACCAGAAATAGCGGCGTGGGGCATTTGCTCCACGACTGCAATGAGCAGAATGCAAATTTGTTTGCGAGTAACAATTGGAGGGCAAGTCTGGTGCCAGCAGCCGCGGTAATTCCAGCTCCAATAGCGTATATTAAAATTGCTGCAGTTAAAGCGTCCGTAGTTGAATTTCAAGTGTATGCTTCCTATGTATGAGCTTTGCTCGTGTTTTGGTTGCTAACACTTTTTGTTGACGGTTTACCGTATGACTAACGTTACTTTGAGTAAATTGGAGTGCTCCAAGCAAGCTATAGCTTGAACTACTCAGCATGGAATAACAAGATAGGACCTTAGTTCGACTTGTTGGCTTCTAGAGCTTTGTGTAATGATTGATAAGGGCATTCGGGGGCATTTGTACTTGCTGGAGAGAGGTGAAATTCTAAGACCCAGCAAAGACAAACAAGTGCGAAAGCATTTGCCTAGTGTGTACCTGTTAATCAAGGACGAAAGTTGGGGGATCGAAGACGATTAGATACCGTCGTAGTCCCAACTATAAACGATGCCGACTGAGGATCGGTGGAGAGATTATATATCTCCCTCGGAACTCCAAGAGAAATCTAAGTCTTTGGGCCCTGGGGGGAGTATGGTCGCAAGGCTGAAACTTAAAGGAATTGACGGAAGGGCACCACCAGGAGTGGAGCCTGCGGCTTAATTCGACTCAACGCGGGGAACCTCACCAGGCCCGGACATAGTCATGATTGACAGATGAAGAGATCTTTCTCGATTCTATGGGTGGTGGTGCATGGCCGTTCTTAGTCGGTGAGGTGACTTGTCTGGTTAATTCCGATAACGGACGAGACCTTGACCTGCTAAATAGCATGTTGTGTTTTCACAATAAATGCTTCTTAGAGGGACATTGAGATTTCATCTCAAGGAAGTTCGAGCCTATAACAGGTCTGTGATGCCCTTAGATGGCCTGGGCTGCACGTGCGCTACAATGACATGATCAGCGAGTCTACCTGCTCCGTAGGGAGTGGGTAATCTTGTTAAATCTTGTCGTGATAGGGATTGACCATTGCAATTGTTGGTCATGAACGAGGAATTCCTAGTAAGTACAAGTCATTATCTTGTGCTGATTGCGTCCCTGCCCTTTGTACACACCGCCCGTCGCTTCAACCGATTGGATGATCCGGCAAATTCTACAGACCAATAGTTGGTTTCGACTAGACATATTTGGGAAGTAGCGTGAGCCTTATCATCTAGAGGATGAAGAAGTCGTAACACGGTATCCGTAGGTGAACCTGCGGATGGATCATTCTTTGTTGTTGTTCATCAACTGAGCAATCAACTCTTTCCTGGATTTCTTAACAACTACCACCAAATTATTAGATTCAAATTTAAAACTCTCAACGATGGATAACTAGGCTCTGGGTATGAAGAAGGACGCAGCAAAACGCGAAAGTTGTTATGATGTGCTATCTTCAAGACTAATCTGTATCTGAACGCATTTGTACTATTCCGTCAGGAAAGTATTGACGACTCTGTGATATTTCGTATTTACCTTACAGTAATGTAAGGTGTTTAAGCAAGTTCTTCGACTTGTATGCTTAATTTGTGTTCTTGCAATCATCGGGTTGATGCATCTGAGCTACAAACAAACTATTTCCAGAGTTCGACAAAAGATACCCGCTGAATTTAAGCATATTATTAAGCGGAGGAACAGAAACCAACAGGGATACCCCCATTAGCGGCGAGCGAAAAGGGTACTGCCCAAAATGTGAAACTGCTTCGGCAGTGTTGTGCATTTTGAGCTTAACACCGTATTGACTTTTGTTAAATGGTTTGAATACCATACCATGGAAGGTGATAGTCCTTTGAAACAAAGTTGGCAATATGACTGTTTTGCTCTGTTAGAGTCACGCTCCTTGGGAGTGGAGCGCAAAAATGGTGGTAATCTCCATCAATGGCTAAATATCACCCAGAGACCGATAGCAAACAAGTACCATGAGGGAAAGTTGAAAAGCACTTCGAAAGGAGAGCTAACAGACTTGAAATCGTTGAGAGGGAAGCGAGTACACGTTGCCGTTCGCTGTGTTTCACAGTGAACAAACCGTTTGCCAAATATTGGTTCATGGTTTGTTGCGTTTGTACACGACCCGTCTTGAAACACGGACCAAGGAGTTAGTCAATTGTGCGAGTGTAAGAGGTATAACCTTGCACGCGTAGTGAAAGCAATAGTTGTGAAATGTGCAGCAACGGCCAGACTTTATGTTTGTGCTTGAGCATAATTGATTAGACCCGAAAGATGGTGATCTATACCTGAGTTGGGTGAAGCCAGGGGAAACCCTGGTGGAGGCTCGTAGCGATACTGACGTGCAAATCGTTCGTCGAACTTGGGCATAGGGGCGAAAGACTAATCGAACCATCTAGTAGCTGGTTCCCTCCGAAGTTTCCCTCAGGATAGCTGGAAGTGCTACAGTTAGATTTGGTAAAGCTAATGATTAGAGGATTTGGGGACTTAATGTCCTCAACCTATTCTCAAACTTTAAATGGGTCTGTCTTGATTACTGATTAAATTAGTGATCTTGTCAAATGTTACTTCTTAGTGGGCCAGTTTTGGTAAGCAGAACTGGCGATGAGGGATGCTCCTAACGTTCGGTTAAGGTGTCAAACGTTCGCTGATCAGATACCATAAAAGGTGTTGGTTCATTGAAACAGCAGGGCGGTGGTCATGGAAGTCGAAATCCGCTAAGGAGTGTGTAATAACTCACCTGCCGAATGAACCAGCCCTGAAAATGGATGACGCTGAAGCTAACGACCGATACCGAACCAGCATGGTAATGGCGTGCTGTGTAGGAGGGCGTGGTGGTAGCGTTGAAGGCTTCAGTGTGAACTGGGCTGGAGCTGCTGCTAGTGCAGATCTTGGTGTTAGTAGCAATTAATCGTATGTGATTTGCGATGACCGACGTGGATAAGGGTTTCGAGTGAACAGAATTTGTTCTCGAGTTAGTCGGTCCTAAAGGAAAACCTTATGGGTTAAGAGTTTGGCATTGCCAATGATCCTGAAAGGGAAAAAGGCTGAAATTCCTTTACTTGCACAAGCACTTGTGGCAACACATTTGATACTGATTTGCCAGTGGTTGCTCCGGGGAGCGTTTCCTTTGCTCTTTAAATGGCTTTGTCTCTCGAATCGGTTTCGCCGGAGAAAGAGATAGCAGCTATCAATAGTATCTGTCTTTTGACGGGTATCCGGTATGCTTCCAATGGTCTTTGAAGAGTCAGTTAATATCAGTACTTGTGGCGAGCCGTACCGTAAACCGCATCAGGTCTCCTAGGTTAGTAACCTCTGGTTAGATAGAATAAGGTGGATGAGGGAAGTCGGCAAATTGGATCCGTACCTTCGGAAAAAGGATTGGCTCTGAGGACCGTGTCATGCGCTTTGATGCAATATTATCGTCTTTCTTGCGCAAGTAAGGTCGACGAGATGAGTGTCTTAGTTGGCTTTCGCCTTTAGCACGGCATACTATGGTCGTCTCAGAACTGGTGTGGACAAGAGGAATCTGACTGTTTAATTAAAACAAAGCATTGCGATAAGCTGCAAAGCTGTCCACGCAATGTGATTTCTGCCCAGTGCTCTGAATGTCATTGCGATGAAATTCGTCTAAGCGCGGGTAAACGGCGGGAGTAACTATGACTCTCTTAAGGTAGCCAAATGCCTCGTCGTCTAATTAATGACGCGCATGAATGGATCAACGAGATTCCTACTGTCCCCATCCGCCATCTAGCGAAACCACAGCCAAGGGAACGGGCTTGGCAAAATAAGCGGGGAAAGAAGACCCTGTTGAGCTTGACTCTAGTCTGATTTTGTGGAGTGACTTGGGGGGTGTAGCATACGTGGGAGTAGCTTGCTACAAAATTGAAATACCACGACCCTCAATGTTGCTCTACTTACTCTGTTGTTAGGAAACTTCTGCAAAGATGTTTTGGTATTAAGTATGCTTGTCATTCAATCCTGTCAGGGGACATAATCAGATGGGGAGTTTGGCTGGGGCGGCACATCTGCTAAATTGCAACGCAGATGCCCTAAGGTTGACTCAAAGAGAACAGAAATCTCTTGTTGATTGAAAGGGAAAAAGTCAGCTTGATTCTGATTTCCAGTACGAATACGAACTGCGAAAGCATGGCCTATCGATCCTTTAAGTCCAGAAAGGTTCTGGCTAGAGGTGACAGAAAAGTTACCACAGGGATAACTGGCTTGTGGCAGCCAAGCGTTCATAGCGACGTTGCTTTTTGATCCTTCGATGTCGGCTCTTCCTATCATTGAGACGCAGAAGTCTCAAAATGTCGGATTGTTCACCCGCTAATAGGGAACGTGAGCTGGGTTTAGACCGTCGTGAGACAGGTTAGTTTTACCCTACTTATTATGTGGCATTGTGACAGTAAGCCAACTTAGTACGAGAGGAACCGTTGGCTCAAGCCTCTGGTAACGCAGTTGGTCGAAAGGCCAGTGCTGCAAAGCTACGCTTGAAGGATAATGACTGAACGCCTCTAAGTCAGAATCCTAGCTGAAAAGCAACGCCCCTATACTCTCAGTCTACGTTTCACCGAATAAAGTGTTTCGATTGAGTACAAACCCTTTAAGCGACAAAAGCTAGAGGGCGCAGTATAAAAAGTTCACTGGGAGTTTCACATTCCTAAAATACGATTAGGACGCATCAAGGTGCTGTAAGCATGAGAGTAAGCTTTGTCTTACGATCTGCTGAGGCTCACTTCGATGTTTCAATGTAACAGTAATGAACTTAACTATCGGGAAGTTCATATTGAGTCCGCTGATACGCTGTTTAAATGTAACATTAATGAACTTAACTATCGGGAAGTTCATATTGAGTCCGCTGATACGCTGTTTAAATGTAACATTAATGAACTTGACTATCGGGAAGTTCATATTGCGTAAGAATAAAGCTGTCAACTCCTTGGAGTTCCCGGGCAGTCCCCCAGCCCAGTACTGACCTGGCCTTGCATCGCTTTGCTGTGGAGTTCAGATGGGATCCGGCATTTTCGATGCAGTATGGTCGACGGCTACTGAATAACAACATAACATGTATGTTTTGAATTTTTCTTCATAAAGTTGACTATCGGGAACTGCAAATTGGCTTTGGGGAAAAAAAATGGTGCATTATCCCAATGTATGGATCCCTACACTCTTTGCAATTATGTAGAGTACTAGTTAAGTGAACTAACTTCTAGTACTCGACCAAATAACAGCTGCTCTTTCTATTTAGTAGCCTGGTACTAGTAATAGCCTGCATTTAGTGGTGTTTACTAATAATTGGCCTAGATAAGATGAAAAGGGAATCAGTTTCACCACACTTAAGAAATTCGATTTTTCGAAAGCTTAGTATGTCAAAATTACCTGATGATGGTTGACTAGTATCAGATAGTCCGTCTAATATCAAATACCAGTTACAGTAAGGATTTCTCCTTCACGTAGCTCAAACAACAGTACATGTTTCAATCCAATTGAATTTTGTATCTGTTCATTCTGCGGCGATGATCTATTTTGGGCAACACTTAGACTTTTATTGAAAGTTCATGTGTTCTAAGCTCAAACCACCTTTGTGTGTCTCTCTCTCCACTTCCCGAATCTCTCCGACTTCTCGGAAGTGAAGACGGTTGTTGAGCGATTTCACATCTAACCTGGTTGATCCTGCCAGTAGTCATATGCTTGTTTCAAAGATTAAGCCATGCAAGTCTAAGTATAAGCTTTTATACGGCAAAACTGCGAATAGCTCATTACAACAGTTATAATTCACACGACGATCATTACCAAATGGATATCCATGGTAATTCTGGAGCTAATACATGCAAAAACACCAAACTTTACGGAATGGTGGCATTCATTAGCCTTAGAACCAATCAAGTATTTATACTTGTTTCTGGTGATCATAATGACCGAGCGGATCGCATTCACTGCGACAGTTCGTTCAAGTTTCTGACCTATCAGCTCCCGTCGGTAGGGTATTGGCCTACCGAGGCTGTGACGGGTAACGGGGAATTAGGGTTCGATTCCGGAGAGGGAGCCTGAGAAACGGCTACCACATCTAAGGATGGCAGCAGGCGCGCAAATTACCCAATCCCGACACGGGGAGGTAGT
>Ga0302188_10002207_pt1 | contig 14398 bp, 12 predicted proteins | sample II_Bog_E2_1_FD_198783 | JGI IMG/M metagenome (GOLD analysis project Ga0302188, IMG submission 198783) | Peat permafrost microbial communities from Stordalen Mire near Abisko, Sweden - II_Bog_E2_1 | ecosystem: Environmental > Terrestrial > Soil > Wetlands > Peat | place: Sweden: Abisko... | reverse complement strand
CTTTATAAGATAGGCCCTGGTCCTCTATCCCTAGCTTGGATACAGCGATCATTTTATCGTACTGTCTCAAATTATGCAGGCTTGATAACAATAATATATAAGCATTGCTCTTAGCACTATTTATCCTATCCTCCAAAATATAGGTGATATCAGTGCTGGCAAAAATTTGCTTATACATGATTGAATTCTGCATAAGGAACAGCGTCAACTGAGAACTTGAGGAAATAGCATTAAACAAATATTGTGTTGCCTGAGGCCACATTCCTTTTTTATAATATATGACCCCTAAATTATAATTAGACCAAAAAAGAAGATGCCCTTTCGCATCAGTTGAGTTCTTAAATAAGGCGATCGACTGCTCTTCCTGCCCCATTTGAAGATCAACATAGCCCAGCAATTGCTTGGCCACCATATCATCGGGCAGATAACGCAAAACAAGCTCAAAATAATGTTTGAACGGCACCCAATCCACACGCTCTTTGGCGATCTTACCCAACGAAAAATTGACCATATCCGCAAATTTAGGGACAGCCTGGTTCAACCGTCTGGCTTTAACGCGGTTATCGAAGGTTTTTAGATCCACACAGGTCAAACAAAAAAAGAGCAAGATGATATAGATCACCGCAAAGCGGCTGATCAGCCAATAAAACGTTCGTGCAAATGATATGTTCATTTTAGACATAGGTCCGTAAAAGTACGAGTAAATATAAAAATGTCACAGCAAATAGAATGATCAAGGCTATATGAAGCATATACGACATAGGATTTGAAAAACGAAGGACGATCTCAGACTGGCCCGAAGGCACCCATAAGCCTTTAAAAGAAACATTAGCCCTGAACAAATGGGCCGGATGGCCATTAATAAAGGCATGCCACGCACTGTTATAATTATCATTGATCACTAAAAACCGGCTGCTGGAAAAATGTGTTTTTAACTTCCAGGTATTGACGTCATTACTTAGCACCATTAGATCTCCTGAAGAGACCGGATCGTCCTCTGCCTGAGGAGCGCCAACAGGGTTGCTTATCCAATCAGCAGGACTACTTTCAGATTTTGGAATATACGCAATATTGGTTTTTGAGGCTATGCTTTTTTCAAAGATATTTAAGAATGCAAGACTGTCTTCGTAGGGCAGCACATTGTCATAAAGGATGAATAAATGCCCCCTATAGTCATCCAGAATGGCTGGATCAAGATAATCGACTAGAATTTCAAACCAATGGGACGTGTAATACAAAGGCAACCTGGCTTTTTTGGGGCTTTTATGCGCCTCATAAAAATGAATACTATCTTGCTGTAACTGGTACATCCTATCACTTAAAAAACCGTACACTTGCACGGACTGAATAAATACCGCCAAAAGGATCGCGACAAATCCCACGCGATAGGAAATTTTTTCCCGACAAAAGAAATACACCAGGAAATAGGACAAGCTTATCAAAACAGCGGCCCAGGCGCCGATCAAAACGTCCTGATGCCGGCACAAAAATAGGACAAAGATCAAGTGACAAATAATGATATAAACCAGCCATGCCGTTTTTTTAGATGAATGATCGATCACGGCTAATAATGACCGAAAGGCACTGACCAATAAAAGAATACCCATCGGCAGGATAGCGAGCCAAAAGAAATAATAAATATTCCTGATGATCTTGAAAAATAGGATGTGATCGTACAGAAAACGGTGCACTCCTGACGCGGACGTGATCGATACCAGAAAAAGGCCGATGATATTGAACAATAAAAATATGATCAATTTATTCACACGCGCGAACGTGACGATCAAAAGGATGATAAAGAAAATATAGGGCATAAAAATGTCCCCCATATCCAAATACTTGTGATCATTGAAAAGATGGTCGATAAACCCGTGATTGACAAGGTCCCCGGTAGCCACATCTTCCAATCCCACGGCCACCGCTGAGGAATAAACATTTGGCCCAGAATGACGGCCCGGTAAGACAAATCCGTCACTTTTGGATTCTTTATAAAAAACTAATGGCGGGATACAGGAAACCAAGAGAAAAATAATACAAAAACAAGTAAAGATCTTATTTTTACGGAAAAAAACAAAACTTCGTTTCAAAAAATCGATACAGTCCTTCAGATAAAATAATAAGAACAATAGGGAAAACAATACCAAGATCGTTACAAAAAAGAATGGTATATAGGTGGTGAGGATAAGCCCTGTACAAAAACACATGCCCAATAAATACCCTTTTTGAGGCTTTCGAAAGAAACATAAAAGGAAATAAAAAAACCAAACGATAGGGACAAAGATAATGATGATGTAATTATAAAATATTTCAGGCCCCCAAGACGAAAATAAAAACAGAACATACGCGCTAAAGGCAAAAAAACGGTCCACCAAAAGAAACCGAGTGATCAAATAGATCGCCCACCCGGCCAGAAAATAATACATTCCTAGAAAAACAAGATAAGCGCTCGCTGAAGAAATCCCCAACCATTTGAGCCCGACGATCAGAAAAAGAAGCGGATTAACGTCCCCGATCCGCCTTAAAAAGAAATGATATGGCGCCCCGCTAAACCATTCAGGATACCAAAGCGGATAAACACCCTTGCTTAAATTATCCGTATAATATTTAATGTTAGCCGCGTAAGAAACAGCATCCTGCTGCAAACCGACATGACCCGAAAAAAAATGACGAAAACAAAAGACCCATAAGACAAAAGGGATTATTAAAAAAAGGGGCTCCCAATTCGACATTTTGGCAAAAAATTTATCTATTAAGGATTTCATTTTTTTGTCCTGCTTTTGAGCTGACCTCGAAGTTCAAAGACCGCGATCCCAAAAGCCACGGCAACATTAAGAGAGTTCTTGATCCCGTCCATTTCTATTTCAATGGCAGCATCGGATAATACTTGCAGTTCTTCGGCAATCCCCTCAACTTCATTGCCCACGACCAAACAGACCGGGGACCTTGCCTTAAAGGCATCGTGGCTGATACTGCCCTGCATTTGTTCCAAAAGGACGATTTGATAACCGCTCTTTTTCAACTCTTTGATAAGACCCAATACATCTTCACGATACTCCCAGACAACATGGTCTTCTGCCCCTAATGCTGTTTTAGCAATACCACTCTGGGGAGGATAGCCTGTAATGCCGCAGAGCCAAATTTTTTCTACCCCTGCCCCATCCGCGGTGCGAAAAATAGTGCCCACATTATGCAAACTGCGGATATTATTAAGCACCACACATAAAGAGAGCCGCTGGCCTCCAGCTTTTTTTACCTGCCGGCTGACAATTTCCTCATGGGTGAGTTTTCGTAATATGCCCTCGGTCATGACAACCGTTCCCATTCACGCGTCACTTCTTCGATCAAAGGCCTGATAATGCTTTCAGAAAAATCGAATGAAATACCTGCCGCACGGTATAGTTCCCTAACCGGCCTGGAACCACCCAAGGATAGGCCATGCTTATATTCGCTCAAAGCTTTTTTAGGATCCCGGCGTGCATTACGCCACAGCTGCAAAGCACCTAATTGGGCAATACCATATTCAATATAATAAAATGGTACTTCAAAAATATGCAATTGCCTATGCCATAAATAACTTTTTATTTCCGTCAGATCACTCCAATCGATAAACTTACCGCCAAATTGATCATAAAGAGAAACCCAAGCCAGACGGCGTTCTTCAGAGGAATGTTTGGGATGCTCATAAAGCCAATGCTGAAAAGCATCGATATTAGCAACCCAGGCGAGGGTCTGAATAATGCCTTCTAAATGTTCACGGTTGGACCTTTGCAGATCTTGAAGATTATAAAATTCACTTAAATGCTCACCGGCAATTAATTCCATGGCCATGGAAGCGACCTCACAAAATTCCATGGGGGCAGAACGATAATCAACGATTTCCTCATTGGCACAGGCCAAGGCATGGAAAGCATGTCCTGACTCATGTAATAAGGTGCGCACATCATCATCAATACCGACAGCATTCATAAAAATAAACGGCTTGCGGGCTTCACTCAAAGTGTTTTGATAGCCTCCTGGTGCCTTGCCCTTACGACTGGCCAAATCCAGAAGGCCCAGATCGCTCATCTCTTGAAATTGAAGGCCGAAATCAGGATCTAATTTATTAAAAATCGAAGCTGTTGTCTTTATCAATTCTTGCGCGTCTTTAAAAGGAACCAATGGTTTTTCTCCGGATGCATCCACCGCGGTATCCCATGGCCGTAAGGAATTTAATTTCATCTGCTCCCGGCGTTTATTTAATATCTTACCATTTAGGGGAACGATCAACTTTTCAACGGTTTCATGATATTTTTGACAATCTTGAGGCGTATAGTCAAAACGATGATAGGCCTTGAACTGATAATCTGTAAAACTACTGAAGCCGCCATTTGTCGCGATGGTATTGCGTAATTCAAACATGCCCTCAAAGATCCCTTCTATTTTTTCTTTATCCTTGATACGGCGCTCGGCTGACGCTCTCCAGGCCCGCTCACGCAAGGACCGGTCTGTTTCCAAAAGGTATTTGCCCATTTGCGGCATGGTATGTTCTTTGCCCTCAAAAGAAACTGTCATTGTACCGCTGACGGTCTGATACTCCTGACTTAATAGATCTACCTTGGTCTGCAAAGCTACGTTCTTCTCAACAAAAAGCTCAATATCTGTTTTTACCGCACGATCATAAACTTGATAACGCTGGGCATCCAGAGGAAAAAGCAACGAGGCTTTCACATATTTATGATTTAAACGGTCATTGATGGGCTTGATCGCGGGCGGGATGGTTTCAACAAACTTGGTATAACTCTGGGCAATTTTGGGATCATCCGTTTGACAGGTCATACGGATATATAAAATTGACCCTGCCTGTGATAAAGCTGCATCCAGCTCAGAGCGTTCAAGCAGCCAATGTTCTAACTCTTGGCTGGAATTAATCGGCTTGGCCTCTAGTTTCTCGTATAAACCCACCACGGCGCTGACATCGGTCAGATCGGCATCTTGCGGGACAAAAACCCTTTTTCTAAAATTTGGCAAATGAGCTAATTGCATATTCCCCTCCCCGGGCAACATCTTTATGGTATTATTTTTTATGTTCCAGCATGAATATATACTCTACTTGATGAACCGCATAAAATTTAAATGGTTCAAAGAAATTATTTTTATAAAAACTAAAACCGCTTCTAAAAGGAGATTCAAAGATAAGATTATATTCTAATTTATTACGAAAAGCCCAATCATTGAAATCTTTCTGCAAAATTTCAGGACTTTTCGCTAGATAAAAATATTTTCCAGGATCTGTCAATCTAATTTTGGTAGTCACAGTTCTGACCTCAAGGGGGCTCTGGCCATTTTCCATCAAAGCAACATTCAAGATATCACCTCCCCACATCCATGCATATATGGCCTTTTGATCAGTATCAAGATAATACAGATTTCCTTTAAAACCCATTTGTTTAATTTTTTCAGCAAACTCCAAAATCCCCATGTCTCTACGCGGAGTTATTACATGATGCTTAACAAAGCTCATTTCAGAACTTACGGCTATTAAAACAGCGCCAATGATCAAAAATTTCACTAGCCATTTAATAAGGGCTCGATCAGTCCTATCCATCCAATCAAAAATTTCCTTGCACCCTAAGCCAATGAAACAATACATAGGAATAATATAAAATAAAGACCGCCTGGCCACCGCGTATCCCAAATTTGATGAGAGCATAGGTATTATGAAGATCATGAAACTTATCCCGATCAATAATCGATTTGATGGCAGTTTCCATGATCTAAAAGTACTCCCCATTCCTATTAGCATAGGGATAACAAAATACCGATGAAGAAAATGAGCATGAGGCTCATTGATCAGCCTGTGATCCACTATTTGAGCTCCACCAAGCATACGATCAGTAAAAACATTTAAATTATGGGTAAACATCCTTAAACTAAAATAAAAGTTCCATTTCCCTTGTTCAAAAATATTTTCCCGATCAACAAACAAGTAATGCCATGGCTCATGGTGGTCCCATTTTTGGATGCACAGCACGACAATACCAGGAACGATAATGATCATCATGCCTGCAAAAAATAGTCCAATAGCCACTCCTTTAGAAGTTCTATTGGTCCACCATGCCCTACAAACAGCCACCAAGGTCAATCCTCTGATCAATCCATAACCATACCATAGTAATCCTGTCCACAGGCCCAATAGGCCCGGATACCAAGGATTCTCAGTCTCCGTACTTTTAAAACAATATAAAAGCCAGATGATCACTATCAAAAAGCTATATGCAATATAGCTGCCTGAACGGGCGATTTCCTGGAATATAGCCGATGAACCCAATAATAATGTCGCCCACCAAGCAGCCCTTTCGCCCCATACCTTTTTCATCCAATAATAAAATAAAAAAAGAAAGATCAATGAGGTCGTAACAGTAAAGAAACAAAGGGTTTTTACGCTCAGGCCTCCCAAAAGATCACAAAAAATAAACAGGGGCAGCAGATAAATGATGTCATTCCAACCGTTAGGAGAGGTGCCTCTAAAAAATGGGCTTGTATGGTAGATGAAATCTTTCAAAGAGTGATGGTACAGGATATAATTATCAAGAAGATCATTTAAAGAACCCCCTACAAAGTATTTAAAAACAGAAAAGCTTCGATCGACATGATCATAGGAAATTAACGATAAAAGAATGAAAAATACGGCCAAAAACGTTAATTCGATCAAATTTTGTTTGTTTTTTATGAAAGATTGGATAGTATTCATCAGCGAAAGAACTTGACAAACGGTTGATTTCAAGTATATTTAAGAATCAAATTTTGACTAATTGTTTGCTTAAACCTAAGAGGTAATTTCATGAGATCCTGTATTGTTTGCGACAAAAGTTCCACATCCGGTAGAAAATATAGAAGACGCGGTATGGAAAAGAAAAAAGGCGGCGCCGGTTCTAAAGTTGTTGGTAAATCCTTTCGCGTGGTAAGTCCTAACTTGCAACGCATTAAGATCACTTTAAACGGTACTGTGCAACGCGCCTTAGTCTGCACCAGCTGTATCCAAGCCAATAAAGTCACCAAAGCTATATAAGAACTCTCCTATTTGTCATTCCCGCGAAAGGTCCTCATACCGGACATGCGCAATTGCTTCGGGAATCTATATCAAAATTAATTCTGAATCGGATCCCCGATTAAAACATTCGGGGATGACATTCGGACTTATGAGTTACGTCCCGTAACTCATGTCCTTATGTCATTTAATATCTTTAAGTACCAGTTGAACGGTTGGTGCTTTATTCCAATCATCAATGCTCAAGGTGTACGCCAGATCCACTTGAGCTCCCATTTTTACCATATCTTTAAAAGAACCCATCCCAAACCCTACCGCGCTGATCGTCTTTGTCCCGTCACTAACCCAGAATTTTATAGTGTCCTTGCCCATCAGGGCCGGTATGCTTTTGACAGTAAGGCCCTTTGAACAAAACACCGGTGTCGGATTACCTTCACCATAAGGTTCCATGGAATTGATGAGCTCCATCAAATTCAGGTCAATGGCACTCAATGGAATTTCGCCATCGATCTCCAAAGACGGGATAAATTTTTCCTGCGGTAATGACTTTTCTGCGTAATCATTGATGGCTTGGCGGAACTCTTCAATATTTTCATGCTTTAATCGCAAGCCCGCGGCACGCTTATGCCCTCCATAATTCTCGAGGATTCCCGCGCAGCTGGTCAAAGCTTCATATAAATGAAAACCATCCACCGAACGGGCTGAACCGGTCCCCACCCCATCTTCCACGGAAATAACCACTGTCGGCCGATAATATTTATCCACGATCCGGCTGGCAACGATCCCTAAAACCCCTTTATGCCAGCCTTCCTTATAAACAACGATGATATCCTGGGCTTTAAGTACTTCATCCGCCTCGATCATATTCAAGGCTTCTTCCACCACTTCGCTTTGCATTTTTTGACGCGAAAGATTATGCGCCTCTAGACTACAAGCTAAAGCATAAGCATCAGCAGGATTTTCGGATAAAAGCAGGTCCAAAGAGATCGTGGCTGAATCCATGCGCCCGGCCGCGTTTAAACGGGGCCCTAAAATAAAACCGATATAATACGGTTTCATTTTCTTGCCAGAAATTTTAGCCACTTCCAATAAAGCCCTTAAACCCGGTTTTTTTGTCGCTTCAATACATGGCAAACCATTCTTAACAAAAATACGATTCTCCCCTTGTAAAGGCACCACATCGGCCACTGTTCCAAGGGCCACTAGATCCAGGTCTTCTAAAGGAATATGCCCCAATATCGCCTGCATTAATTTAGCCACCAAACCCACCGCCGATAAATTTTTAAATGGATACAGACAGTCCTGGCGTTTAGGGTCGATCACGGCCAATGCCGGTGGAAGCTTCGATCCTTCCGGCTCATGATGGTCGATGACGATCACATCAATGCCGGCGGCATTAATGGCCTCTATCGGAGCAAAGGCATTGATACCGCAATCAACGGTAATAAGCAAATGGATCCCTTGCGCTCTTGCAAATTCGGCAACCTCCTGATTTAAGCCATAACCTTCTTCCATGCGATGCGGGATATAATTGACCGATTGTATCCCCAAATGATTAAGCAGGCGACGCAGCAAGGCGCTGGATGTCACCCCATCCACATCATAATCTCCGTAGATCAGGATCTTTTCAGATTGGATTTGCGCCAATTTAATACGGGCCACCGCACTGTCCATGTCTGTCAGTAAAAAAGGATTATGCAAAGAAGCCATATCGCTGGCTAAAAACATCTTAGCCTGGGCAACAGAGGTTATTTGGCGGTTAATTAATAATTGAACAATGATGGGATGAATACTTAAAGCATCGCTGATGCTTTTATGCAAGAGCAGATTGGTAGGCGCAATGATCCATCGTTTAGTCATTCGATCACATCTTCGCAGGAGCAGAGACTCCCAGGAGTTTTAAGCCGTTACCCAGTACGATCTGGGCAGCTTCGATTAAAGCTAAACGCTCAACAGAAAGTTCTTTATTCTCATCCAATACCCGGCAAGAATCATAAAATTTATGAAAAGCTGAGGCTACTTCTTGCAAATATCTAACTAAAGCAAAAGCCTCCAAGCTCTTGGCGCATCCTGTCAGTATATCAGGGAAAAGACCGATCTTACGCATGAGATCCATTTCTTCGGGAAGCTGTAAATATTTAAAGTCTTGGGTCTTAGACGACCAATGAAATTCATCCTGTGCCCTATGGATAATGCTATGGATACGCGCGTGCGCGTATTGAATGTAGTACACCGGATTATCAGAACTTTGCTTTTTGGCCAATTCCAGGTCAAATTCCAAATGAGCACTGGCCTGACGCATTAAAAAGAAGAATCTGGCCGCGTCCCTGCCGACCTCATCAATGACCTCGCGCAAACTGATGAACTCGCCACGGCGGGTAGACATGGAAACCTCTTTACCGTCACGGTAAATAGTGGCTAATTGCACGATCAAAATATCCAGATCATCCACCGAGTGCCCTAAAGCGCCGGCCGCCGCCTTGATCCGTGGGATATACCCATGATGGTCAGGCCCTAAAATATTGACGATCCGCGTAAAGCCCCTGGCAAATTTATCCTTATGATACACAATATCCGGAGTTAAATAGGTGTATTGGCCGTCACTTTTCCTGACCACCCTATCTTTATCATCCCCCCATAAGGTAGACTTGAACCACCATGCTCCCTCGTTATCATAGATAAAATTCTTAGCGCGCAGATCAGCTAACAGAGCTTCAATGGCCTGTGGATTGGCAATGATCGATTGATGAGACCATACATCAAAATGGACCCCAAAATCCTCAAGATCTTTTTTGATCATATCCATCAAGTAACGCACTCCAAATTTTCTAAACGCATCATCAGACTGTTGTTCAAGATCAGCCAGTGTTTTGATGTGGTGTTGGTCTATGAACAATTGCGCCATCACACGGATATAATCCCCCTGATAAGAATCTTCCGGCAAAGGCAGATCCTGCCCCAGGATCTGTTGGGCACGCACCTTGATGGAACGCCCTAAAATATTGATCTGATTGCCCTCATCATTCACATAATATTCCCTTTTCACGTCAAAACCCACGGCATGAAGTATATTAGCCAAGGTATCGCCGACGGCCGCCTGACGGCCATGAGCGACGGTTAAAGGGCCCGTAGGATTAGCACTGACGAATTCCAGGCAGAATTTTGTGCCTGCGCCAAGATTAGATCTGCCATATTTGGCTTTTTCCCGCAAGACATCATATAAAACATCATAAAAACCTTCAGCAGACAAATAAAAATTGATAAACCCAGGTGCTTTGATCTCTATCTTGGCTATTTGTTTATTAAGGGAACTGACCTTCAAAAGCTCTTGTAAACGAGGAAGGATTTGCTGGGCAATGATCAACGGGCTTTTTTTAAGAAGCCGGCTTAATTGTAAGGCGACATTACACGAAAATTCACCATGCTGTTTATCTGCGGGGATATCAATAATAACAGATGGGTAAGAAATGCCTTCAAATAACTTCAAGGAATCATTAATAAGATCTTCTAATTTCAGACGGACATCAGAAAACATAAAGACCTCTTAAAAACAAACCCCCTTAAAGAAATTATCCTTAAGGGGGCTTGATCTTAAATAAACTGATTACTTTTTTTTACCACGTGACTTGTATTCAATTTTAACAGCATCCTGCCAAAGATGTTCCAGGGCGTAAAATTCACGGGCCTGAGGTTCAAAAATATGAGCAACCACATCCCCCATATCCAGCAAGACCCAAGCACCATTTTCCTGCGAATACTGCAGTCCGCCTAAGGTCTTTAGATTACGACTGAGAGCGGCTTCAATTTCTTCATTTTTCAGCCCCTCTTCAATACCTTCGGCAATGGCTCGAGCTTGACGGTCAGATGTCCCTGTAGCGATGACAAAAAAGTCGCAAAAATTGACTAACCCACGCATGTCCAAAATGACAATGTCTTGCGCTTTAGTATCATCAGCAAATTTTGCTACCTTTTGGGCTAACGCTTTAGACTTTAAAACTGTCTTACGAATAAAATTTCCTTGGCACTTATTTCTTTTTAAGTTTTGCGGCCTGATCTTTGCCTAACACGCGCCAGCATTCATGCGTACCCTTAAGAGATTTGGTAACCGCAAAAAAACGTCCGCCCTTTTCCCTGACTTGATAATCTTCAGAATCAAATTTAGCTTTGGTCTTCACATCATAGAACGATAATTTCTCCATCCAATCCTCCTTAAAACGTTATGGTTAGATTTAAGTCAAAGTCTAATAGATAATTTTTTCTTTGTCAATTCAATTTGATGATTCAAATTTATTCGGATTTTAATGAACGCTTCATCAAATCCTTCAAAGCACGATTGGGCGACTTATTTTCAAAAATGATCTTATACACTTCCGTGACAATAGGCATGGGGATTTTTTTGGCACGAGCCAAATGATACACGGCTTTGGCCGTCACTACACCTTCGGCCACAGCGTTCATACTCCCTAAGATATCCTTGATCTTACGACCGCGCCCCAAAGCTTCCCCTACCGTGCGATTACGGCTATTAGGGCTGAAACACGTGGTAGCCAAATCCCCCAGCCCTGCCAAACCGTAAAACGTTTCCCGTCGGCCACCCAAGGCCATGCCCAAACGGGTGATCTCTGCCAGGCCACGGGTTAAGATCGCGGCCTTGGTGTTGGTCCCTAATTTCAAGCCATCACAGATCCCGCAAGCTAAAGCAATGACATTCTTGACACTGCCCCCTATTTCAACGCCCACTACATCTGTGTTGGTATAAATACGGAAAGTATCCGAATTAAAAATTTTTTGAATGGATACAGCCAAATTTTCATTACTACATGCCGCCACCGCGGTAGTGGGGATCCCGGAGGCAACCTCCAAGGCAATGGTAGGCCCGGACAAGACAACTAAAGGCACATGAGGCAAATGATCATGAATGATCTCTGACATGCGTTTAAAAGACTTCTGGTTGATGCCTTTGACCACACTAATAAATACTTTATTCTTATACGAAGTATTTTGGATCTTGCTTAATGTGGCCGCTAAATATTCTGAAGGCACAGATAAAACGATCAGATCTCCAAAAAAGATTGCTTGATCAATATCAGAAGTTAATCGGACCTGTGAAGGGATCTTGAACTTGGGTAAGAATTTCTTATTTTCGCGGGTTTTAACGATCTGGGCAATGTTCTCTGGAAATGCCCCCCAAAGCGTTACAGGGTATTTCTTACGGCTCAAATGAATGGCCAAGGTTGTGCCCCAGCCTCCATCGCCAATAATACTGACCCTTTTGATCGAAACAGTATTTAGCGCCAAATGAATATCTCCCGCCAAATTTCATACATATAGGCCGCGCCCCATTTTAAAACCTGTAATTTACGTTCCCCCCCATCACGGGCAGGTTCATCACCGGGGATATCGGCAAGTTTTAATTTACGTTTGGCCGCACGGATAGATAATAACGGCTCCCAGCTGATCTTTGTCTTAAAAAGTTTCTCTTCAAATGAATAACTGGAATCCTTATCCAGGTCCAGGTCATAAATTAATTGTTTAGGATAGGCTCGATAAATGACCATGGCATCGGTATATTTTGCCCCATGCAGCAAATTAATGCACCCGGTAAACAATCTGTTGCCAAAGGCCGTTACGGCGTCATCGTCATAGCTTTTGGCACCCTGCGCATACCGCGACACGATGACCATATCAAAACCTTCTTTTAATTTTGCAATGCAGACAGGGATAAGTTCCGGGATGGAATTGCCGTCCGGACTAAAGGTAAGGATGACATCCCCTTTAATAGAAGGAAGAGCGTCCATGTAGGCGCCGCGAATGCCCGGTGTTTGCTGGATCACCACATCATAGCCCATTTCACGGGCAATATCAGCGGTACCGTCCTTGGATTTGCCATCGACGATCAGAATCTGGTCCACCCACTCTTTTTTCACCTTAGGCATGACTGAACGCATACCTACAGCTTCATTCAACGTGGGCACGAGCAAGGTTACCTTCATGCAGCTCCTTTAAAGATCACTTTCTTGGAGCGGGAGAACGGAATCGAACCGTCGTTACTAGCTTGGAAGGCTAGAGTTCTACCACTGAACTACTCCCGCAATATGGTGGGCACGGTCGCAACCAATTCGAACCGCGGCCCAACTACAAAATAAAATAATAATAACAATTAAATCTCATCCCTTATACCAGAAAATCGCAGCCAAGGCAAAAGAATTATCTCTTTTGAGGATGAACCAAGCCCAAATAGCCCAAACTCTATCCGTCAGCCGAAGGACCGTCCAATTAAGCCTTCATTTTATACAGCAAATTAAAGGGACAAAATACTAAATTTTATCTAACTACACACTATGGAACCCCCTGAAAAACCTGGAAACCGGTTTTTCAGGAGTGAGCCACAAAAGGCCCAATTTCCTTGAAATCGTAAGGTTGAGCTATTCCGGGGCTCACTTGCCCAATAAACAAAGGGCTTAAGAACAACAGGCATTCCTTACTGTCTTTTTAAAAGTTTTACAGCACGGTATGGCCGGCTCCAGAAGGCGAGTTTTATTTTTCTGACCGACGTGCCATTTCTAAAGAAATTGGCCAACTCGCTTATCAAATACCAGAATTCATCTTCAGTTAAATCGCCCTTCATCTCATTAATCAGTGCCGAGGTTGGCACAATTTTTCCTGGATCGCGCGGGATCAAATGGTCAAAAACCATATACCAAGGACTTTGTGTGTTATTTAAATTCAATTTCATTCCCGTGTAATAATCAATATAATCATAAGCGTGCAAATAATCCCAAACACTCTGCATGGACTCCTTTGAAAAACGTTCGTGATGCATACGAAAGTTGGCCTTAGAACACCTGGCACAGTATTTATAACCCTTGACTACCTTTCGCCTTCCACAACCAGGACAGAGATTTTTTACCCCTAACCCAACCGGCCGCCAATGCACAATTGGTTTTTTATGAACCTTGATATGTTTCTTTCTCCAATTATCCAACGCTATTATATAATACTTAAACAATCTCTTAGTCAGGGCTGATTTCATCCCGTTAAAAAGCGCCGCGGCCGGCAGGATCTTGGCTTTATCTGAGGGAATGACACGCCTGAAAACCAAATACCAAGGACTTGTGTCATCCTTTAACTCCAAGCTCACACCGCTCAAAGAGCATGTATCCCCAAATTTACGTATATAGGCCCAAAAATATTTTCTGCCGCTATCAGGGATATGCTCATTGAGCATACGGTTATTGATGGGTAAACAGTGAGGACAGAACTTGAACCGACCGCGAGGCATTTGCTTGCGGCATCCTTGGCATTTGATGTATGATTTTTGAATCAAAGTTTTAACCATTAATTTAAACGGGCGCTTCTTAAGCTCTTCGC
>Ga0302188_10002200_pt1 | contig 14450 bp, 16 predicted proteins | sample II_Bog_E2_1_FD_198783 | JGI IMG/M metagenome (GOLD analysis project Ga0302188, IMG submission 198783) | Peat permafrost microbial communities from Stordalen Mire near Abisko, Sweden - II_Bog_E2_1 | ecosystem: Environmental > Terrestrial > Soil > Wetlands > Peat | place: Sweden: Abisko... | reverse complement strand
GCCTCGAAGCCGGTTGACAACGGTTCGAACCGAGAGAATGCCAAGCCCAACCTTAGCGAGCACGTCGATTGCATTTTCGCAAGCGTCCGTAACGTCGGCGACTTTCTGGAGATTGTCCTCACCAAGGAATTGCTTCGGATCCAGGCCAAAATACCGAAACTCTTTATCCAACATCTCTTTGCCACGTTGGGCATCTTCAGTCTTTGAGAGCTTGCGGAAATAGCCGCGAAGTTTGCTTCGAGTGTGGGCTGACTTGACGAATTCGAGCCAGTCGTAGCTTGGCGACGCGTTGGACCGATTGATCAACTCAACGACATCCCCGTTCGCGAGTGGGGTGCTTAGGGGAACCATGATCCCATTCACCCTCGCCCCGACAAGCGTCATGCCCAAGCGGGTATGGACACGAAACGCGAAGTCTACTGGGGTAGAGCCCTTGGGCAGGTCGATAACGTCCGCTTTAGGCGTAAAGACGAACGTCTGCTCAGTAAACAAATCCGTCGAAACCGTTCTTAGGAAGTCGCTCGAATTGCGCTGATCGGTATTCCAGTCAAACAACTGTTCTCGCAGAACGCTCAGCCGCTTTGTCTCGTCGATCGCGATCTTGCCTTCCTTGTACGTCCAGTGGGCGGCGACTCCAAACTCGGCGATTTCGTGCATCGCAAGGGTTCGAATCTGAATCTCGACCGGGGAGCCTCCGGCGCTCACCACTTTCGTGTGAAGCGACTGATACCCATTCGGCTTTGGTTTCGCGATGTAATCGTAAAAGAGCGAAGGAATCGGCACGTAAGTCTCGTGTACGATTCCCAAAGCTACATAGCAGTCGGAAACGGTTTCCACGATAATTCGGAGGGCAAGCAGGTCATAAATCTCGTCAAAGCTGATGCTTTGTCGGACCATCTTGTTGAAGATCGAGTAAAGGTGTTTGGGTCGGCCCCGGATGTCGATGATCTTGGTTCCGCGTTGCTCGAATTTTGTCTTGAGGGCGAGAATCAATTCGCCAAGCTCCTTGCTTCTCTGGGGGTGAGATTTCGCCACCAGCTCACTGATGTTCGCGAACTCGGCAGGATGAAGGGCTTGGAAAGCCAGGTCTTCTAGCTGCCATTTGATCTGCCAGATGCCGAGACGTGCGGCCAACGGTGCATAGACATCCAATGTTTCGGTTGCGATTCGGGTCCGCTTGGGGGGTGGAAGCGAGTCGAGAGTCTGCATGTTGTGCAGGCGGTCTGCAAGCTTGATGACCATCACCCGGAAGTCTTTGGCCATCGCAAGGAGCATCTTGCGAAGCGTCTCAGCAGTACGAGTGGTTTCGGCGACAACCTGCTGTCGATGGGTCATGTCCCCCTGAGGCGTCGATCGCAGCTTGGTGACCCCCTCAACCATCGACACGACGTCATCCCCAAACTCCTTTGCGATCATCTCCGGCTTCACGTCGGGACAATCTTCGAGAACGTCGTGAAGAAGCGCTGCGATAATCGTGTCATCGTCCATTCGAAGATCGACCACAATTCGAGCTACCGCCAAGGGATGGTGGATATAGGCTTCGCCCGATTGTCGAAACTGCCCCTTGTGCCATTGTTCGGCTAAAAAGAAGGCGTACCGAATCCGGCGGACGTTTGCGTCGTCGCGCTGTGTCCGAAGGGCCTGCAACATTGCATGCAGATCTTCCGGCTCATCCCAATCGTGGCTGATTTCGTATGCCGCTGCCATACCGAGTTAAGAGTCTAGGGTCTGGGGGGTGGACAATGAATAGGATACGTCCCGTACATCCCATATGTCTTGTCCTCTCCGTATATTGTTAAAACTACGAAAAACCTAGACCACGCGTTATTGGATGTGACACATTTCCGGCCCAACGATCAGTCCCGATTGGGATTTCCTTGTCCCAACCTCGCTAACAGAATCCGCCTTACTTCCTCAGCTTGTTCGGGGGTGTCCACGGCCAATTCGCTGCCGTGACCGGGCGCCATCTTGATTTTCGTTCCATGCTCAAGGAATCGAAGTTGCTCCAAGCTCTCCGTTTTTTCTAAAGGCGTCTGATCCCAAGTTGAGAAGGCTTGAACAACCTCTCGCCGGTATGCGTAAATGCCAACGTGCTTCTTCGTTTCGACTCCATGAACATTCCGAGGAAAAGGGAGAGGAAATCGACTGAAGTAAAGAGCGAAATTGTCCAGATCCGTGACTACTTTCACAACAGCAGGGTTTTCCCGCTCATCGGCAGGACATGGGCTGAACACGCTACACATCTGGATGGAGTGGTCCCCAATCAGCGGCCTTGCGCAAGTCGCGATGGTTAATGGGTCGATCAGCGGCTCGTCTCCTTGAACGTTTACGTAAAAGTCGGAAACAATCGTCTTGGAGACCTCGGCGATGCGGTCGGTGCCGGTTGGATGTTCATGGCTTGTGAGGATCGCCTCCGCATCAAACGTGGAGCATGCGTCCAATATTTCCTGGTCTGGAGTAGCGACCACAACTCGGTCCGCAATCCCAGCCGCAACAGAAGCTTCAACGACCCATTGGAGCATCGGTTTACCCAGCAAATCAACCAACGGCTTGCCCGGAAAGCGGGTGCTGCCCATTCGAGCAGGTATTACAACGCAACAGCGCATCTAAGGAACGTACCCTGTTCCGTATAATCTGTACCATCCATGCCAAAGTGCGATCGTTGCGGAGTTGAAGCGTCCAGCATAACAAAGTTCTGCGCAAACTGCGGAGCGCGCTTTGTCGCGCGCCCTGAATCCGTCGGAGTCGAAGGAGATCCGGGAGCTTACTACTGTTTCAAGCACAAACGGGAGATTACTCGCGTGACTTGCGGTCGGTGCGAGAAGCCGATTTGCCCGAAGTGCCTGATCGTTGGACCGGCCGGCGTCCGCTGCAAGGCATGTGCGAGCAACAAGGTACCGGTCAGCGTGACTGGAATGCTCCACGACGCCAAAAGCCGGGTCGGGCCAATCGACGGCCGGAAGGTCTGGTATCTCTACCTCCTTTCGATGATCGTTCGCTTCTTTACCGGTTGGTTTCGGTAGTTCAACTAGTCGTCCGCGGCAACCTATGGATTTGGAATCCACTTGGCATGCCCATCGGTGTAGACGACGGCGCGACCGCCAGGTCCATCGATATAACCAAGAACCGTCGTTGCGGGGGACTCGATATCGCTTGCGTTGCCGCCTCCAAACGTGTAGTTAAATCCGTCGAAGACGTTTGAATCGTTGGAGTACTGAAGCAAACCAGCTTGCCAGTTGCCCTGATTCGTGGGGAAATTATCACCATTATCATTGCATCCCATAAGTAGAGCCAGGCCCACCTGTTTGGCCTGGGTGAGGAGCTTGGTGCGAAGTGCGGCGAGCTTTGCCTGTCGAAACGCCTCTAAGGGCACTTTGGCCAGCGGCCGAACCATCGCGTTGCCTTGACTCACAAATCCAACCGCGGTTTCGTATGGCGCAAGGTCTCCACCCTTGCCGTCGGTGGTAACGACTCCAAATTCGGCGTCCCCGGTTGCACTCTCTGGGGTTAGGATAACGGTTGGAGCCTCGACACCGACCTTGTGGACGGCCGTTTTGGCAGTAAGGTCGGAAACGACGATCGGAGCCTTTATGGGTATGAATTTGGCCAAGTCAGCAGGAGGGTCAGTGGATTCGACGGTCATCGACCTGCGATTAACCAAGTACCATTGCGCCCTCATTTTGTTCGAACCTTGGACCCGCGAATAACTCTCCAAGTAAAGTTGCCCATTGGCACTCCAACGAATCTGACAATTCGTGGAAGGAGCTGTGATCGGAGCCGAGAGGACACCGTCGACACCAAAGAAACGGAGTGTAGGCATCGCGGTGGATAAGACTGCGCCGGCGCCATTCCGCTTCGGGAGGGTATGCAGCATAAAGGCGACGGTTGGCTTTGTCGGTGAAGGGACGATCTGTGAGTACTCGTCCGGGTTCAAGACCTTAACTGTCTTCGGTTGCCCGGTCCCTGAAATCAAGATAATTGTAGAGGCTGGCTCGGAGGGTTGATTCGTCAACTGGGCCTCGACTACCAACGAAGACGATCCCGCAACCCAGTTTAGATTCTCGACGCTCCCCTCGGAAGCCTTCAGCCTAAAGGGCATCGCGATCTTGTCTGTCTTGGTATTCCACGTGTAGATCTGGGTTTCCGGTTCGTCCAAAGCGCCGGGTCCCGCAGTGTAGCTGGACGAAACCTCGGCCGCACTCATCTTCTGAAAAACCCTTAAGACCGCCAAACGCTCACCATCCTGGGACCAATCCATTCGCATCACTTTCGGCCCGCATATCAGTTCAGGCGGGAGCATCAGATAAGCATCGGTCGATGTGGCTACAAAGTCCTTTTGGGGGTCCAATTGTGCCCAAATAGACGAACTGGCCAAGGATACGATTGCCAATAACGCGAAGCGCATTTTCATTTCAAATTCCTTTTACATTCCACATCTAACGTTAGCCGAGCCCGGCACTCCGACTATAACCTAAGGTTGTGGCTGCCAAACAACATGCCCATCGGCATAAACGACCGCTCTTCCGCCCGGACCATCAAAGTAGCCCAGTTGGGTTGCAGAAGCGTCGGCATTTTGCCCCAACAGCCCGCCTCCAAACGTGTAGTTGAACCCATCCACGAGGTTTGCGTCTTTCAGGTAGGGTTCCAACTGACTCTGCCAGTTGCCCTGGTTCGACAGAAAGTTATCGTCGTAATCGTTCGAGTACATGATCATGCCCAGAGCAACCTGCTTTGCCTGCTCCATCAACTTTCTCCTTATTGCCGCCAGACGCGCCAATTTATAGGCTTCCAACGGAATCTTCACCATTGGACGGACCATGAGCGACCCCTGGGCGATGTAGGAAACGGCATTGAATGTGGGAGACAGTTGCCCCTGATCTCCATCGGTCGTGACAATCCCGGGCTCGGGTTCCGGCTGTTTCTCCACCGTTGCCATTAAAATGACGGTTGGCGCGTTGATTCCAACTTTCTTCACCGCTACCTTCGCTTTCAGGCTTTGGACCATCAAGTCCGGACCCAGATCATCCTTTGTTGGATCGTAGGCGTTGGATGGTGCGGCGCATGCTTCGAACTTCTGGGTAGCTTGGTTAAGGCTATACCATACGCGATTCAAGTGTTTAGTCTTCGGATCCCTTAAGAAAGTCAAAACAAACGCCTGGCCTGTAGTGTCCCAAGACAGCATGCCTGGCTTGGCGGGGAGCGTGACAGGCTGACTCAAACCGCCGGTCGTTCCAAAGAACCTTACAACCCCTGGGGCCTGAGGCGCCGGCTGCACGCTCGTCGGAGTTTTGTCCGTAGGCGCGCCTGGCGAGGCGACTGCCGAAGGATACTGGATGTAGGCAACTTGCGACTTATAGGGACATGGTTGGATCTCGTAACGTATGGCCGGATCGATCTGCGCAATGGGAGACATCGACCCGTTTGCCGCAATGCGAACGATCGATCGATGCGATTCCGTTGGGTCATCAGGGGAAATGAAGGTTCCTACCACGACCAGTTGCGAGGAGCCGGAGATCCAGTACATTTCGTCAATCGTCCCTTGGGACTGCTTCATCTTGAAGAGTGTTGTTGCCTTACGGCTGACGGTGCTCCAGACGACGACCTGAGTCTCAGGTTCTGGTAGCGTCCTTTCCTCTTCCTTCTGAAAGATCAGATCCTTGAGTTGAGTGGGCGAGATATCGGTATACCGCCGAATCACGGCCAAACGTTCTCCGTCTAACGACCACTCCATCTGTTCCACCGTCGGCCCGCAAACGAATTCGGCAGGAAGGATCAGATAGGCAAGCTTGTCCGTCGCAACGAAGTCCCGATTCGGGTCCATTCGGCTTCCGGGCGCCATTTGCGTCGGCTGTCCGCTAAGAACGGGAGCCGAAAAGCTAGGCGGCGCGGTGGATTGGCCATGAGCCACGGACAGAGTCCAAAAAGCGGCAACAAAAGAAAGGCCACGAAAACACATCACACCCGATAGACTGAAATACCCGTTCATTCCATTCGAGTCTAAGGACGTATTTAGACCAAAAAGCTCATCTTCTTACAACAACTGCGAATCAGCTCAATCGATCATGTACCGACTTGTGCCCTAGTTTGGCGATCCGGAGACCCACAAAGCGTCGTATTCTTCCGGGTCATCGGCAAGCTCCATGTTGACGGGAGCGTCGAAGATCTCTTGCCAACGTTCTTCCAGTTCTGCCTCATCGCGTAGGATTCGGTCAAAGCTCTCTGCATAGAAAGGGCTAAATCGCTCGCCAGACTTCTTAAGAATATGCTTGGCAGTTCTGCTCTTTGCCTTTTCTACAATCTGAGCGAGCTCGTAAGGAACCCCACTGGGAGCATCGCAAACTCGGAAGATCAGATCCGTCTTCTCTGGAAGGACACAGACGATCAGCAAATCCCATCGAGACCCATCCGGCTTAATCAACTGACGCAAGAGCAGGCTTCGTTCTTCCGCTGTAAGGGGGCGTCGAGAGCGAAAGGTAACAAAATAGGTTACGTCGCTCGCTCTCCAATGAGGCAATCGACCTCGCCAGATGCTGAAGTTCTTGAAAGGCATAGGGACCGAGCTAAGAATCGACCATGCATTTTGCCACATTAGGGCTCTGGAATCTCATCCCAAGAGGTCAGATGAAATCAGCGGCCAAATTGGCTAGGAAATCGCCGCTTCTCCCCGCTCGCCGGTACGAATTCGTATCGCTTCGACGATTTCGCTCACGAATATCTTTCCGTCCCCGATCTCACCCGTTTGAGAAGCTCGGACGATGGCTTCGATGCCTTCTTCCAGGTCCTCATCTTTGACAATTACCTCAACGTGCATTTTCGGGAGAAGATTTACCGCGTACGTACTACCTCGATATTTATCTGTTCGTCCCATTTGGCGACCATATCCTCGGACTTGGCCGCAACTCATACCCGCGATTCCCGCGTTCTCTAATGCTTGTTTGACTTCTTCTAACTTGTTGACACGTATAAATGCTTCGATTCGCTTCATGCGCTCCATTGCACCGGATCGACCGACACGGTTTATAGCGTACCGCCCACGATAGGGGCGATGGCAGACGTTTGGCGCAATGGGACTCAAGCCAAGGTCAGATTCCGGTCCACGGACGTTGCCTGGCGGAGTCCCCAGGCCCTCTAACCCTAGAAGGCATGGCTCTCCCTTCTGTCTGAATGTTAAGACGATGTGTAGGAACCCATGCGGATCATCCAATCTAGAAGCGTCAACCCGCTTCTGACCGTCCTAATCGTGAGTGTCACAGCGCGTTGGTTTTTGGGCTATCGGGCTTTGCTTTGGCGGGGCAGCGATTCTTGCTGTCTTGGCGTTGCTGTCTCTGCTTCGCCTGGTTACGATCGAAGCGTCTTGGGGGCTGTTTTTTGCCGGCGTCCTCCTTTCCATCGCTGGACTTCAAGTTCAAGCGGGCCTGAAAACTGCGATCGATCTTGTGTCTCAGCGACAGTCCAGAGCCGAGTTGCTCCAAGCCCAACTTGAGGAGCAGCGCAACGCGGTGGACGATATGGCAGACGGGTTGGACATCGCGATATTTATCTGCGACCTAAAAGCGACGATCCTCTATGCCAATAATCGAGCGATCGAGCTGTTTCGGTTCGATCGTCCGGTCGGCCGGAACATTCTAGCCGTAACTTTGAGCTACGACCTTGAACAGCTCGTCGTCTCAACCGGGCGTAACCGTTCACCCCAGCACGCGGAGATTTCCTTCACTTATCCGAACGAAAAGGTGGGCCTTGCGAAGACTTGGCCGACAACGGACGGCGGAGAGAGAGTGTTTCTCTCGGTTTACGAGATCACTGATTTGCGCCGGCTTGAGCGGATACGCCAGGATTTTGTATCGAACGTGTCGCACGAGTTGCGCACCCCCCTGACGATCATTCGGTCAATGGCCGAAACCCTGATTGATGATGCGGTCGACCTAAACGATCGTTCCTCGAAGTACTTGACCAAGATCATCTCCGAAGTCGATCGCTTGACCCTGATCTCTCAAGACTTACTTATCCTGAGCGCCGCGGAATCAAATCCGGTCCGGAAACAACTCTGCGACATTGGAGAGGTGTTTCGAAATGTCGTCGTACAACTTGAAACCAAAGCAAAGACAAAGGGGCTCAAGCTAAGCTTCGAAGGTCCGGTTCCATGTTTGATCGAAGCTAACAGCTCCCAAATGACCCAAGTGGCACTCAATTTGGTCGACAATGCGATTAAATACACGACCGCCGGACACATCAACGTGCAGGTGGAATTGGGAGAACAAAGCGTCAAGATCTTTGTCTCGGACACCGGTATTGGAATTCCAAGCGATCAAATCGACCGAATCTTCGAGAGGTTCTATCGAATCGACCGAGCGAGAAGCCGCTCCACCGGCGGTACGGGACTGGGGCTTAGCATCGTCAAGCACATCACAGAGGCCCATGGCGGTAAGGTTTCGGTGGAGAGTTCGCTGAATAATGGCTCGATCTTTACGATCGAACTTCCTATCGGCGAGAGTAAGTCGACTTCAACGGGATGATACGAGCCTTACTTTCGTTACCTACGCGATCTACGGCTGTCACAGACACCTCGGTGGGATTTGCGTCTGCATCCAGCCCAAGCGTCAACATCTGATCAGAGGTCACACGCGGCATCAGCCAATGGTCCGTCTTCACGCGAATCGTGAAGAATCGAACAATGCGGTTGTCTCCTGACTTCATTGTCAAGACCCACTTCCCGTCTTCCGATTTCTCCACATTCACCCACGGGGTGCTGGGTATTCCGGTGCCGAGCCAAGGAGATGCAGGGACCAGCGCTCGTTCTTGGTAGGGGCCGGTTTCGAGGGCATTGTCGATTCCCTGTTTGTTCTCCAAAAAGACTTTCATACTGAAGTGCACTTCCCCGGTTGAACCAGGTCGGGAACGGGTCACGTCAATTTCGTCCAATATTTCCCGGAGGTTCCAGGTTTTCCCTTCGTCCCCTCCGACCCGACTGGTATACAAGCCCGGCCAAATGTGGCGGCCTTGGGTATTTTGGCTTATCCACCAGTCGAGGAGAACTGGATAGCTCTGAGCCTTTTGGGCGATTGGCCAATATAGTTGGGGTGAAAGGTAGTCGCACCACCCTTCGTTGAGCCACTTCTTGCAATCCGCGTAAAGCTCGGCATATTGGTCGACTCCCGCCTTGATCGATTCGGGAATCCCAGGCCGATAGATTCCAAATGGACTGATTCCGAATTTCACCCAAGGCTTCTCAGCCTTGATCGCCTTATAGATTCCATGTACAAAAGTGTCGACATTTGACCGGCGCCAATTTGCACGGTCAAGATTTCCCCCGTTGTTTTTGTACCGTTCATAACTGGGATCGTCAGGGAAATCCTTACCGCCTTCCGGGTACGGATAGAAATAGTCGTCGATATGGACTCCATCGATATCATAACGATGAACCACGTCGCGAATAACTGCCAGCGAGTGCTTCTGCACAAATGGTTCGCCTGGATCCATCCATAAGAACTTGGCGTAGGTCTTGACGACTTCCGGGTGGGTTTTCGAAACGTGATTTTCCGCCATTGGACTCTTCTGAATCGGGAGCGCGGCACGATACGGATTAAACCAACAGTGGACTTCCAAGCCCCGTGAATGTGCTTCCTCAACCGCAAAAGCCAAGGGGTCGAAATAAGGATCGGGCGCCTTCCCTTGCGTCCCGGTTAGATAGGCCGACCAGGGCTCCAACTTCGAGTCGTAAAAGGAATCGGCTGAAGGCCTTACTTGAAAGATAATAGCATTCAATCGCAGGCGTACTGAGGTGTCCAGAATCTGAATCATCTCAGCCTTCATTTGGTCGGTGGTTAGATTCTGCTTGCTTGGCCAGTCAATATTAGCTACTGTCGCGACCCAAGCAGCCCTGAATTCACGTGGCATTCTTGGAGGATCTAAGTCGACCTGTCCAACAAGGCTTGAGGCAAGGGAGAACACACACAGCAGGGGGACCATAGCGACCTAGATAATAGCGCCAATTGAGGGGCAGTTCTAACTGAGGCTCCTGAGACACGCAATTTTACGCGAGTCGTCTAATACTGAGAGTGTCAATACGCCGGTTTGGCTTCGAAACCTCATTCCGCGTCCCGTACGTTTAGGTATTTGGTCAATGTCGAACTTGAGAATGGCTGGCATCGGTTGGAGCCTCTTCCAGAGCGATTTCGAAGAGACGCAGTCGCGAACGCGCACCCCGGCGCGGCCAAAGGTGGTAGGATGCTCCGCGTGACTCAGAACCTTGCCGTGGACATTGGTCGATTCGATGCCACTCTCTATGCACTTATCCTCCCCATGGGACTTCGCGTTGAGCGCGTGAATCTAACTGGCTCAAACTTGACGGTCGTTCACGAACCATTCAGCGCAAGCGTCGAAGAACCGGGCAGACTTGAGGTGTTCGTCGCTGAGAAAGATATGGCGGATTTTCTAAATCAGACTTCTCCTGCCGGCCTCAAGAACGTCACCGTAGAGGCCAAAGAAGGGATGCTCCACATTAGAGCCACGAAGACGGTTCTGATCGAGGTCAAGGCTTATGTTGTTTGCTCCCTGCGGATCGTCGAATCGACGAAGCTCTTTGTCGATATCCAATCGGTTGATGTAATGGGAGTTGGCACGAAACAGCTCATGCAGACCCAAATCGACAAGATTAACCCTATTATCGACACACGAGACTTCCCTGTTAAAGCCACGCTGGACACCATCGAGGTCACGAAAGGCGGCATTCTACTAAGAGGTCGCGTCTCGCCGTAATTTTACGTGCCAGCAAACTATAGCCACTCACCGCTGTATCCTTACCGCTATGCGTCCTAGGCCTTCTAATCGGCAGGGTTTTATCTTGAGTCTGTGGATCTCGCGAGAAGCCATAACTTCGCGGGATCAATACCCATTCAACCTGCCTGCATTTCGAAACTTTGCCTCGGTTGAGCTTCATCCTTCGGTTACGTTTTTCATCGGCGAGAACGGATCCGGAAAGTCGACGCTCGTCGAGGGGATTGCGGCCCGACTGGGGTTTGGGGACACAGGCGGCGATGCGGAGGTAGGCACGCGAAACCGGTTTGATCATCGCGATCTCGACGGTGGACTGCATGATGCGCTGAGAATCGAAGAACACCTAACTCGGAGGCCGGGCGATCGATTCTTCATGAGAGCGGAAACGGTCTTCGACCTCTCCAAGGAGCTTGAGGCGAATCAAGGAAGGGATCCCGGGGCATTGGATCGATACGGCGGAGGTTCCCTGTTGAATCGCTCTCACGGCGAAGCGTTCCTGGCGATTGTGCAGAACCGTCTTCGACCAGAAAGCCTCATCGTGATGGACGAGCCCGAAGCTGCGCTGTCTCCCCAAAGGCAACTCACGCTGTTGAAAGAGATCGACTGGCTCGTGCGGTCGGGGTGTCAGTTTATCATCGCAACCCATTCCCCGATTTTGATGGCCTATCCCGACTGCCGAATGTACGCCTTGAACGAAAATGGAATCGAAGAAACCGAATGGAAACAGACGGAACACTACGAAATAACCCGATCGTTCTTAAACCATCCCGATGCGTTCTTGAGACATCTCGTCGAGTAGCTGCCAACGAACCGGAGGTTGGCGCAGTGCGGGACCCGACCTGTTTCCAGGACCATATGCACAACGCGGGCAACCAGAGGTAGAATCTTTGGGCTTCGACGTGCCGTCGTGGCGAAATTGGTAGACGCGCCAGATTTAGGTTCTGGTGCCGAGAGGCATCTCGGTTCGAGTCCGAGCGACGGCACCACTTGTCTCGTCGTTAGCCGGGCAGAAACCCGCTATTCATCCCTGTTTCCCGTCCGCCTGTTCCATTTCTTTTGGCGCCTCTAAGGGCGCCGGCTTCGGCTTCGGCACCACGCTGATTGAACCGTCAACTTCAAGGACAGCCAGACGGGCTTGTTCGGGAGCAATGAGGCCATGCTGTCGCAGCGCAGCTTCCAATTCTTCGATCGTTACCCTCTCTCGGTGCATCCGATCGTCAAGCACATGTCCGTCGGACAGGATGATCGTCGGTGAGCCAAACATGATGTGTTCGGCCCTTGGCGCCTTGACGACGACTCGGGTTACGAGCCAGCCAACCAGCAAAAGCGTCCCTGCACAGACGATGCCGACCGCAAGGTCCCCTTTACCCATCGTCATTGCGTTTTGAACCGCGTTGGCGACCGCCATGATGGTTGCCAGGTCGTATAGGTTAAATTGGGCCACTTGCCGCTTGCCGAGCAAGCGATAGAGCACGAACAGATAAACGACCACGACAGTCGTCTTTCCCGCCAACACAGAAAGGTCGTACCACATGGCGATTACGGCATCCTAATCGCCTTAAAGTGGCGCCTTGTTTTGAGGCTCTCGGTGTCCATTGGGACCACACTGATCGAGCCGTCGACTTCTAAGACGCACATCCGGGCTTGATCCAAGCGGGTTAAACCATGTTCGCGAAGGGCAGTCATCAGTTGATCGCGCGTGATGCCTTCTCGTCGCATGCGCTGTTCAATCGGAATACCCTCATTCAAGATCAGCATCGGTTGGCCAACCATCGCCCGTTCGACTCTCTTGGACCGATGGAGAAGAATGTTGAACAATCGATTTACGATAAGTAACGTCGTAGCCGCAATAAGGCCGCCGCCGAGCGAATTGTCGTTGTTCATCATCGCGTTTTGGACCGAGTTACCCAGCACCACGATGAGCACGAGGTCGAATATATTCATTTGACCGAGTTCTCGCTTACCCAGCAGGCGCAATCCAGCAATGAGAAAGAGATAGACCACCAAGGTCTTTCCCGCTATAATCAAGCAGCCGGTAATGTTGGGGTGGTCGAATACTAGCTTAAGCCAATTGGCCATCGATCGATTCTCCTTGGATGTTCTGGTTAATGGTCCCAATCAGAAATGAGCAACCAGATCACAGCCATGTTGATTGTCATTGCCAACACTCTGTGCGTCTACGTCTTTTTGGTCGTTTCAATGCGCGTCTTGAGTCGTCGCCAATTAGGGCAACTTACTGCGCTGGATCTACTTATTTTGATTTTACTCGGCAGCGCCGTTGAGACCGCAATGGTCCACGGCAGCACTTTGCTGCGGGCGGGATTTGTCTCGGCGACCACTCTCTTCGTAGCCAACCGAATCATATCCGGTCTTGTCGCCAAGTCGAGAAAATTGAGCCGGATTTGTGGGGCGGGACCGATCCTGCTTGTTCACAACGGGCAGTTTGTGGAGGAGCATCTTAAGCGAATCGGTTTGACCCATGAGGATGTCATTCAAGCAATTCGAGCTAGAGAGCATGAGGAAGTGTCCGAAGTTCGCTACGCAGTGCTTGAACCGGATGGCGAGATAAACATCGTGGGAGTAGATTAGGTTGTTGGCTCTCAATCTTCTGTCGGCCTCGATACCGGACAATAAAACGCCTTAGTCGCTAGCCAATTCACAAGGAAACGCTTGCAATTGACTGCTCAATTCCCCGAACATTCATATCGGAAATCAATTTTAAAACTCCGACTAACGGTATAGATTCCATCCCATGCCCTCTAAAACTCGACCGTTTATCGGAGTAGTGACCAAGATGTCGGGGTCCAGCTTCTGTCATTGAACAAGAAGTTAGGGTTCTGAAATTCGCCAAGCCCAAATGGTAGCGCACGCTGTGTTTGGTCAGCTCTGGCATGAGAGGCCGACGCTCTCTGTCATGAAATCAGAAAGGTTTCGCCAGGTTCAATTGAAGTTAGAGAACTCTCACCGAATCCTCATCCTATTTTTAAGTTCGTGCCTCACAATTCCTGGTTGAAGTAAGCGAGGATCTCGGCGAAACTGGAAGTCGCGAGTTGCGATAACAAAGAAGACAAGTAATGGGAATATTGATGAACCAAGTTGATCGTTCGAACCGTATAAGCACAATGCGCCAAGATGATCATAATCCTGCTGTGATCAGGAGGATTGTCTTCTTTAAGAACTTCCCAATCAATTTGGACGTTTAGTACCATATTACAGACCACACATTTGAAACGTCTCTGAATGCACCGCAAAACACCATGTCACCAGTAGTCCTTGATTTAGCCGCGCAAATGGTCGATGGATTTGAATTTGTCGACTTATCAGAATCCAAACCCGATCCTGCCGCAATGGAATTTGCTCCGGGCGAATTCGCTCTGAAGCACAATGTTCTTCCGCTAAGACTGGATGGAGACACCTTGATTGTCGCGATGAGCGCCCCTGAGTCGCTCCAGGCGGTCGACGATCTCGGAATCCTGATCAACCGTCCAGTACAGGCAGTACTGGCCGATAAGAGCCTGATCGAAGAGAAGATTAAAGACTTCTTCCTCGAGAGAATCCTTGCCGGCATGGCAACGGACGACAGTTCGATCGTCGAAATCGATGACACGACAGACCTTGCCGACTTGACGAAAATGGCGGGGGATACCGCCATCGTTCAGATGGTGAACGCAATCTTC
>Ga0302188_10002199_pt1 | contig 14453 bp, 17 predicted proteins | sample II_Bog_E2_1_FD_198783 | JGI IMG/M metagenome (GOLD analysis project Ga0302188, IMG submission 198783) | Peat permafrost microbial communities from Stordalen Mire near Abisko, Sweden - II_Bog_E2_1 | ecosystem: Environmental > Terrestrial > Soil > Wetlands > Peat | place: Sweden: Abisko... | reverse complement strand
AGTTATAAATTACAATATTTTATTGAATATTTATACAATGATAATATTAAAGAAAAGAATCACTTCATTATTGCAATTCGGTTTTGATAATTCTCATGGCCCTTAATGGGTCACTGTCATCTTTAAGTTTTGAGAACAATTCAATTTTTATACTTCCTTTTATAGTAACGAAATAGAAGATATTTTAATCCACTCCTTCTTCTTCACAAGAACAGTTACTACTTGGGATTGTACAATTCTATGATAATCTAAATCTTCAAAATTTTATTTATTAGTAAGTGGGAAAATATCATATTTCACAAATCGAAAGTGCTCACTTCATCAAAATAACTTTTGACCTCAACATCTCCGTGTAGTTCGCTTTCTTCTGTTGAAAATTTTATCGATTTGTCTTTGCCTATTATGCCACGTTCAAGCAATTCAAAACAATTGTTTAAATGTTACAGACAATTTTCACCACCTCGCACTTGCCGTTTTGGCCCAAAATAAAGAACTATTTGCAGATGTGCAAGTAAATTAGGTTGATTCGCTTGCACTACAATGAACTGCAGAATGGTCAATAAGTTCTCGCCATTGATGTCTAATCCTTCTATTTTGATGCCATGAGATTTGTAGAAGTGTCTAATGGTCGATTAAATCTGTTTAGGCAGCCCTTCTATCAGCCGAAGTTTATCTGAAGGATTATTAACTCGCACAATTTCTTTAATTATTTGTATGGCTCCAACATATGGTCTTTCCGATTCATCTTATTGCATTACTTTAAACATTTTTAGAGTACTATCGTTTAGTCTCAACTCTTGACTTGTTCCATATTCGTCGATTGGTACTTGCAAACTTTTTTGAATATGAAACTGTGCCTTTTACATTTGTGTTTTGAAACTTAATTTTGCAACTTTGAGAATCGTGGAACTTGCATCCTCGTTTTGAAAGAGAAAATCTGCTGCCAAATTAGGCAAAGTAGACTTATAAAATAGATCCTCACCCACAATTTCACGGTCTTCCAAGGCATAGTAGAGCACAAACATATCAATAAGAAGTCCCATGAATTCATGGTAGTCATGTGCCATACGTACCATTGTATTTTTAGAAGGGTTGACAACATCAGTATACTTGAGTTTGAGGTAGGAGCTGAACAATTCTACGCAGAATCTAAAAATATTCTGAGGATGTGCGAAGTGTGTCGTGATAATTTTAATGATTTCGGAGGAGATATTGGTATTTTTAATTTCAAATTCCAGCTCTTTTGGAAGGGATTAATGCTCTCGCATGAGATCAAAGTGATCCAGGAACATTTGACACCATGCTTGTTTCTGCGCTCTAGCAGTGCAATAGTTATCCAAGTGAGATTACCACTTCGGTAACTCATGACCCAGAACTCTCCAACCCATTCTCCTAAAACAACTAGCGCATCGGCCCAACATCAATTTATTCTAAATAATATAGCGTCAGCCAGTTAATCCATAATGAATTAATTTCAAATCACACGAAAAACTTAAGCATGTCGGCCAGAGGACGATTGAAGAGCAGCTCAAGTTGAGCCGTATTACGCCACCTGTCAATTAATTGCGAAAACTGTTGGGCTCCTCTGTTAGCCATTACACGTTCGCCCTAAAACACCAAATCATCACTGAATAAAATAAAAACATACGTATTAGTGAGAAAGATGGACTCATAGGCTATGCGGAAATGACAATACACCAATTAAGTATCTGTTAGTTCCTAACTGAAATCAATACGATCAGGAGTGGAGCTGTTCCGGACAGTGATTTCTTTGAGCCCAAATTTATTTATAACTGTTTAGTAGTAGCCCTCACGCTCTTTGTTGTAGTTGTATATTTTGCGGGTGTAACAAAATTTGGGATGATTGAAAAAACGTATGACAATCAGCTCTCGGCCCATCACAAGCAGCATTAAAGAACTTAAGAAAGGGTTCGATTTTTAGGGCGAATCAATTATGGCTTTCTCCATGTCCAACAAAAGCTATTCATAGTCTTGGTCTTTAGATAAGGTTGTGGAAATAGGATATGCAAATTTATAGGGGAAAACAGATTTTACAGTCTCAATGCCTTAGTAGATACTAAATAGACGCTCTTTGAGAAGACACTTACTCACCTGCAGCAGTTGCTAACTGTTTGTTTATAACTCTGGAAGACTCAAGTGAAAACCATTATAGAGATCGTTCTGTTCATTTGTTATTTTTCCATATGCTTGGGCTAACAAATTCAGATACGGGTATTCTTCTCGCTTACGATAGCTCTCGCCACTTATAGTACTTTTCATAAAAGCCACGCCCTTATACTTGCATCCAGAGTCAATTTGAGTTGTAGTCTTTTCCAGCTCATCATCTATACTTTTCCTGATACCCTTTTTGATGTTAGCAATCATATTAGTCAAATGACTCTTTATTTTTTACATAACATCAGTAACTTGCTCATCCTTGTGTACAGGATGTGTGAAACCAGGCCCATTCCGAAGTTGATATAGTTATCCTTCAATATGATGATTAATGTCAAAGTAGGCTCCGATTGCACTTTCAAGATACTCCTGTTTGAGAGAAGGATCGCTTGACTTGATGATCTTAATCATATCAGTGCACACACTATCAAACTTATTTAAGTTTGGTACTTCCGCACCTCCCTCTTTTAGCAACAGCTCATTAAACATGCTCCATAAAAATAATGGCATCTTCTGTTCCACAAATTCCTTTACAATTTCTGTAATTTGGAAATTGAGTTGAAGGTATCGGATGCGTAGTGATTAATATGATTGATTGCTGCCTGCCATCGACTCAAGGATTTTTCCGTTTTTGAATTAAAATGCTCGATTGAGAACAAGATGTGCTATCTTTGTGTACTGACCGCATCTGGAGGATTGACAGTAGCGGAAATGTTAAAACTTAAACCAACACTTCATGCAGAATACTCTCTTTTCCTTAAGGCAAACGTATTAGAAGTCAGCAGCGTGGGACTCATCACAAGCAGGATACTTCTTTAAACTCATAGATTTATTATTGTATTAGAATTAAGCTCAACATTCTTTATCAGACCAGGATATAAATGTCAACCATTAAATATTCTCTTGGATTAATGAATTGGCCAATAACGGATTATAATTTGAATTATGCTAAAGGATAGAGATTCCAAATAATCAATACAGGTCACCATTCGAGTCCGCCCACTCTCGGAAAAGTATTACTTTCCTCATTTAGATAACTTACAGACGACCCACGAATCTGCGTAGCTTGCTAACAGGCGCATTCCTTGCAACTGCATGGCGGGGGAGAAGTTCGCAAATTCACCTTCGACTCCATCTGCTTTAACGAATCACAAGAATAAATTTTCACGCGGGTTGGTAGAAAATGCACTTTAGACTGTCTATAAGGTACTGTCTACTAAATTAAGGTTATAACTGCACGATATTTGCATATGGACAGACTGGAGCTGGCAAGACATACACAATGATGGGTTTAAATTTTGAGCATTAAAACTACTTTCAGTAGCGAGGACTGATCCCCCGCACAATGTAGTTTTTATTTGAGTGCATTGACAGGGAACGCGAAGCTGGAGTCAACTTCATCATTCGCTGCACATTCTTGGAGATCTATAACGAGCAGATTATCGATCTACTCAACAAGAGCAACACCAACATGCAGCTGAGAGAAGATACACGCAAAGGTGTTTATGTTTAAGGTCTTACTGAAGAAATGATTTCTAAGAGCGAAGAAGCTATGGATATCCTATGCAAAGGTTCTAAAAGCAGGCATGTTGGTTCTACTTTTTATAATGAGACCAGCTCACGTTCCCACTCTGTTTTCACCTTACAGATAGAGTCACGTTATGCCAAAAACGGAGTTGTCAATACCAAATCTAGACAGTTCAATTTTATTGATCTCGCTGGATCAGAGCGCACCAAACAAAGTACTGGAGAAAGGTTGAAAGAGGGATGCAACATAAATAAGTCTCTTATGAACCTAGCAGCAGTAATAAACGCACTCTCAGAAGTGAGCGAGGGTAAACCGCAACATGTCAACTACAGAAATTCTAAGCTCACTTTTTTGCTCAAAGACTCGCTTGGGGGTAACTCAAAAACTAATTTAATTGCTAATATTAGTCCTGCTTTCTCATTCTTCCAGTAAACTCTATCAACTTTGGGCTTTGCTCGGAGAGCCAAACTCATCAAAAGATAGAAAGCTTGCATCAACGAAGATACTTCAGGAAACTTAGATTCCATGAAAAATGAAATTAAGCGACTAAAACAATAGATAATAACATTGATGAGTCGACAGCAAGGAGAGAATCTAAGCTAATTACCCAATGAATCACAATCCAACCAAATGACTACAATGATGCATTAATATGTCTCTGAAGAAATCGATAAGCAAACAAAGCTTGAAGTGGAGATACGAAAACTTAATGATCGCATCATTCAATTACAGTCAGGAGTGAAGCAGTTTAGCAACAACGAAATACACTTGAGAATGATTATTGCAGTATATGAAGATAAAATCAGCAGACTAAAGGAGGTAGAAAAGATTTTGGCAGAAAAAGTGGACCTGTTAAATCAGGGAGATTAACAATCAAAGATTGTAATAGACTACTTCAAGGCTGAAAGGGCCAATCTAATTAAAGAAATTGATACACTTAAGAAACAGGCTGAAGGCAATCGATTTCTTAAATAACTTTTAAAGGAAGCCAAAGTGATCAAAGAGGAAGGGGAAGATGAAAGTCTTAAAGATCTGCTGGTCAAAAATAACTCTTTCTTGACAACTATTCACACTAAATTAGATTAAATAAGACCAGAAAAAGCACAATTTGAGAATGGAACTTAATTTTAGAAAAAAATAGTTGCAATGTAGAAGTAATTTGCAAAAAAAGAAGAATAGAATATTGAAAGAGTGGAACAGCTTCATTTAGAGTTAACTGAATTCAAAACTAGAAATGATGAGAGTTAAAGGCTACTTGAAGAGGCCGTGGGAGTGCAAATTGGCTTGGAGGAAAGAGCAAAAGCAGCTGAATAAGAAGTAATTAAATTAACCAGCCAAATCAAAACTGTTAACTAACAAGTAAAGAATATGCAGGCAGAAATAGTCTTGACTCAAGCAAAGAGTGAAGAGCAGACAGCTTAGTTAAAGGGAGATCTTCTTAACAGTCAATCGTAGATAGCTCTACTAAAAAAATAGATGGCAACTTTACAAAATCATTTATAAGCATCAACAGCAAACGAAACTACCCTAAAGAAATAGGTTCACGCCTTGTAAGACTAAAAATTCAAAATAGATAAGACAATCTTGCAGAATATGGAAGAATTGAGATAGTTTAAAAATAAAAATATAAAATTAGAATCTTAAATATCGATCCTTCAGCAAAAGATTGAAACTATGGCTAAAGAAAACCAAAAAGAAAAAGATCAGCAGAATAAGATCAGTGAACAATTGGCAGAGGAAAAAAAGAATAACAAACTTAGGATGGATCAGTTGATACACCGCCAAAAAGCATCAATCCAGATGCATACCGAGAAGCAAAATACTTTATCCACTGAAATAGAGCAGAAAGATGCTAAGATTATTAATCTGCAAGCCGAACTATCCAAATCAATAGAGTCTTCATAAAATATGCACAGATAATTTAATTAGAAAGAAATTGAATTCAAAGAACAGATGAGAAGCAAAGAGGAAAAGATCAATTAATTGATTGGTTTTGTCAACGAAAAAGAGGTGAGTGATAATGAGTTATATAATTAGCTCAATAAGACCAAAATTTAATTGGTCAATGCCTACTCAGAACATGAAGGGAAGGAGAATAAACTCAAAAAAACTATTTAAGAATTTAAAGAAAAGCTTAATAAGGAAAAGGCCAGTTATGAACTATTATAAATTCAAGCTAATTAGAGAGCAAAGCAGTATGATAAGCTCAACCAATAATACAAATCAAAAAAGAAATAGTGCTCAGAAATGACTGAAACAAATGCAAAATTGGCCACTAAGATTCAAATTTTGCAGGAGGAAATTGAAGGAACAAATTAAAAACTAGAATAGTCTTCAGTTTAATTGTAGACTTTACGATAGAGTGAAAAGTAGTATAAATTGGCAGTGATTTAAGCTAAAAATGAGGTAGTGGCTATCAACAAAAATGCAGAGATGTAGGTTGATTCTCTAAGACATCAAATCAGTCTCAGGGATCAGCAAATTGAGCAGTTAGGGAAAGAACTCAATAAAAATAAAGATAAATTTGAAAAACATATTGTAGAATTGTAGAATTAAACGTTAAAAAATAAAGAGATGTTTGAGAGTCACGAAGAGTCCATAAAACGCAATATGTAAAATCATTTGGCAGTTAAATAAAAAAAAGTAAGCGAACTTAAGATCATTCTTCAAGAGGTAGAGTGTAGACTCAAAGTCACCTTAAAAGAGAAAACTGACATGTCACTTCAGATTTAGGATATCAACTCCAAAAAAATATCACTTGAGTCTGATATTGCTGCTAAGACCAAAATCATAACAACTTTATAACAGCAATTTCAACAACAAATGAATGAATTCTTATAATTGAGATAGTCACATGGCAAAGAAATTTAAGAAATGTTAATAATTCATGGAGAGCAAATCGACCATAAAAATTAACAGATTGAAGCCTATATGAATTAAAATTAAGTTCTCATCAAGCAAGTCGAATAGATCAAGCAGGAGCAAATGAAGCAAGCCCAAATATTTAAATAGGAACAAATGAAGCAAGTTGAGCTATTCAAGCAGGACCATATTACTCATGCCGAACAACTCAAGTAGGAGCAAAGAAATCAAATCGAACATCTTCAGCAGGAACAAATCAATTAAATTGAGCAGCTCAAGTAAAAACAAATCACTTTTGTTGAGCAACTTCATCAGAAACAAAGTAATTAAGTGGAGCAACTCAAGCAGGAACAAATGAATTTATTAAAAATATAAAAGGATCTGGAAGAATAAATATAGATAAGTCATCAAAAGCAGAGTGATTTGTATATTCAGAACAACGATTTGATGGTTAAGCTGTAAGTAGGAAGGAGTGAGTTCTAATAATACAAGCAAAGAAAAGACTAGGAAATACAAAATATTTACAAAAATTAAGGACAAAATTTATCAGAAATGATGAAAATAAACAATGAATTCAAATAGAAGATACATCAACTCACTATCAATTATTAAAAAGAGCAGAGTATAAATTCAAATAATACCCAAGAACTCCTTGCATTAAAAGAACTCTTAGTTGCAAAATAAAAATAAATGGTTGCGATCAATTAAATTATCAACAATCATTAACAATCAAGTACATTCTTAAAAAACCAAGTAGTGGAATACGAAAACCATATCAAATAACATTAAACTTATATCAGCTTTTTAACAGCGTAAAATGAAAGGATTTCACATTAAACTCAGTCTAAAATTATTAATCTTATCACTGAAAACGAATCTCTTTCTTCTGATTTGCAAAAATGGCAAAAAATAGACAATGAGAATAAACAAAAATTAACAGAATTGAACAAATATATTTATTAACTCACAAAGATACTTTAAAATTAGAAGAGTTCAGCTTAACATATAGTCGCTACAAATAAAGCATTGTAAGAACGCATCAAATTTATTGAAGACGACCGCAAAAAGACTGGATTTTAATTAAGTAAAGTCAGAGAAGAAATGAACAATCGATGCACAACTTATGATGATGAAGTAAGTACTTTATCCGAACAATGCCGACAACTTTCTAAATAAAATATAAGTATGCAAGAGTTTATCAGTATAAAAGTGAAAGAACTAAACGAAATTGATCAAGAGAGGAGTGCAGAAAAGGAAAGTAGTGTTAAGATCAATACATCTAATAAATAACTAACCGTAGAGTTAGAAAAGATGACTGTCTACAAACAAAAATGGTAGTTTCAGACGACAGAGATTGAAAAAATGAAAAATCAGATTTAAGCAGGATAACAGGCCAATTTAAAAATGCATGAATAACTTCTCCAAGAGCAAGAAAATTAGAATAATCTTAAAATGATTATTGACAACACAGAGGCACAAATTAGACAATTAGAAATATAGCTGTAAGAAAAAGATGCTATCTATAAGAAACTGCTATAAAAAATAGCAAAAAACTAAAACGAAAGCAAAAAAACTACCAACTCAGAACATTACCTCAAGACAATCGAACTTCTAGAAAAGTCAAGAGCCGAACAGCTTTAGTTGCGAAGGCAAAATTAGTAACTTCGAAAGAATAATAGTCAACTAAAATAAAATTTGGATGAAAAGGATAGATATGTCAGGTAAGTGGAAAAAAAATCATAGACTTACTGTATTTCCATGCATAAAAGACTTTAATAAATTCAGACTGATTATGTAGAACTATAAAAAAATCAGTAGAAGCTGCTGAAGTAAAAGAAAAGTTTGGAAAAAATGGTTCATTAGGGCTAAATGCTGAAGATTAGTATTGGAAAGCTAAACCAGAAAAATTAGGAACTTTAGAGCAGACTCAAAAAGAGTAACTTAGATTATATACAACTTGAAACAGAGTTTACTGAACTGAAAAAAAGCCAATTGATGGCTAACTCCAATGAGGATAAGACTGGTTATATCAATAGGTTAAAAGCTGAGGTAGCTGGTCTAAAGACTTAAAAAGTGCTCCTAACTGATACTTTAAGCAAGGAGAGGTAATAAAAAACGAAGCTGAAAGCTGATATGCGTTATGGTAAAGATGGCAATGATGTTTCAATAAAGGTTGAGCTTTAAAAGAAGATAAATGAAAATAAGAACCTTCAATAACTTATATTTGAGATCATTAATCAGCTAAAGATATGTATTGTGGAGCCAAAGACAAAATTAGAAGCCATCCGGACAGCTATCATGGGCACTATTAAGGAGAAGAATAATTAAGCCAAGTTCTTAAAGGAAAAAGTTAAATAATATGAGAATGAACTGCAACAACGAGGATTAAAAATCGAACCACGGGAAACTCGTTAACTTAAGACATTGAGCATATCTAACGCAAGAAACGTATCTCACGTCGAATAATCTCACCGTTTTTAGAAATAAAAAGATCCAAGTTATCTTAACAACAACTCTCGCCAAAAAATGAAATAGTTCTAAAATTATTACGCTAGGTTTCGTCAAGGAGAAGAGACAAAAAATAAATGAGCAATGATTATTAATTCACTTTTGAATGTGTAGATTATGATTTAATCAAAGAGTCATCATGAGCTCAGGTTGACCATATTTGTTTCGTTCATCATCCTTGAGCACTGGCATGAAAGGGACAAGAGAGTCTTGCTCGCCAACATAGATCATATTGTGTATCCTCCAGAATATCTGTCGAACTCTTCTAGCTGGATGCCAAAGACCTTGCAAAGTGTACATTAGTATCACCCCTCCTCCAACACTGCATCTTATTCCTTCTATGGCTTAAAGTACAGAGTTAATCACATGAGGACTTGTTTCAAAGATATTCGGCCAAATGAAGTTTAGCAAATGGACAAGGGCATCTTCACAACCGAACCCTTGCACACCTAAAGCAAGATGCTTAATAGCAGCGGCTGCTGTTTGTCTATGCACTAGATCTCGATCTGTCAGGGCATCCTCTAGGAGTGGAGTGACTGCATAAATATAATCCTTGGCCATTTCTCCGATGTACTAAAACATGAAGGCCAAACTTTTTAATACACCATTTTGCACGTTAAGTTATTGAACTCTATACTCATTCATTAGAGCAGGTAAAACAGTGAATGGTCCACATGATTAGGAGACAATTGCAATGGCAACGGTTGTACAAACTCTCAGTTGTCTTTACTGGACCTTTAAGTTGTTAAGAAGCGTGACGAGAACATCCTGAGGTCCAATTGCGCGAGCAATGTAGCCAAATGTTACTACAGTTGCTCTTCTGATATTCTTTTTATGAGCTTTCAGCATCTAAAGTAAATCAAAGCATATTCTGATCCATTCCTTTGGCGATACTTCATCTGCTCCTTTGTCAGCAATGCGACCAACAAGCTAGATACAATTTTATTGAACTTTTTCGTTTCTGTTTTTAAGAATAGGGGTAAGCCTAGGGAGAAGGTCTTTGATCGGAGGAGTCATTTTATTCATACCAATTTCAACCACAATACTCTTCAAAGCTCCCAAAATACTTCCAAGAACTTCAGGGTACTCCTCTCGCAAGCATTAGTTGAGATTAAGTCCTAATCTCCCAAGACGACCTTCTTCACCACAAATCTTCATAGATTTGGCAATTTTAGAGACTAAATCAGCAGCCTGTTGACGAATTCTTATGCTTTTATGATTAAGTCGCCAGTGGATAGTTCCTACAATTTGAACAAAGTATGGTTTGGCTCTAAGTCCAAGCGCATTGACAATAGCTCCAAATCCATTGAGAATGATGGTGTCATCTGTGGTTTGTTCGTGGAATGCTGCTAGGACGCAATCCATTAATTCATTTCTAAAATTTTAGGGAGCGTAGCCTATTTCTGAGCCATTTTAAGTTTCGAGGGCTTTGGTGATTCCCTCCATCACCATTTTTCTATAACTTTCATTTTCATCTTTCAGTCCCAAATAAATCTTCTCAATTATTTCAGTGATTCCTACTCTCACAGCAATTTCCACTGTTGTTTCAATAAGTTGCTTATAGTTTCTTTTTTATGAAGCCATACGTTTGACCCAAAAACATTTAAAAAATGGATCCAGTACATCCTTTCTGACATATTGAACATCAACCCCTTCACAAGCCATTATTTGCTTTAATACTTTTAAGATGATCTTTCTCATCTATTCATCAGGAGATTAAAATTGCCGAATTACTGTTGGCATTATAGTTTTTATGTACTGGGAAGCGTGACGAGCTTACATTAAGGGAAAGATAAATCCGACAGCTTTTAAAAAAGCACCAAGAGACTTATCTCTGATTTAGGTAATTCTTTTCCATAGTGGCTAAAGAACACAATTAAAGGCCTAGATTCCATAAGGTGCAGATGCTTCTGCAAGAGCAGCAATCGCGAGGGCAGTCATGGACTTGACTTTCTTTTGAGGATCATCAAGTCCACTTTTAATGATTTCCACGAGTTGTTTAAGGAAAGGTAGAATCGAACATCCCATGAGTATCGCAATTTGTTGAACAATTTTTATGCCTGTGTATCGAGCCTCCCAACTCTTCTTGCTCATGCATACTGCCTTTAGAAAAGGGAGAAGAGATCCTATTCCTAATGCGCTAGCCACCACAGCGAAAGCACGAGAGGTTGTGTTACGGACGAACTCATCCTTATGATCAATATCTGGACGCATAGTCGTAATCATTGTCGGCAGACCAGCAGCTTTAGCCAAATTGCTGATAATTTCCCTTCCTTCAACTCTGGCGTAATAGTCCTCATCAATCAGCATGGGTAAGATAACCACAAGTATTTTATGAACAAATGGTCGGACAAGGTCATCCAGCTTATATAGAATTCTATCAACGACCTTGACTAAAAGATGGCGTTGCTGAGGTTAGGTTGTCGCCATCAAAAGAGGAAGAATATGATTGAACAACTGCGCAGCTCCAAACTCTCGAGCATTGATTGTAATTTGTCGAAGTGCTGATTTACGCATCTGGGGATTGCCATCCTTAATTTTGAGCAGCATGGCCAAAATTTTCCGTTCCTTTTGTTCTTAGATGGATAATTAATCTTCATTTACAGTTTATAGAAGAGGCGCAAAAAATTTGTACTATTCTGGTTTGATAGAAGGCAGATCGCCTTGGGCAGCCTCGAGATTTTGACTTGCAAATGGCTGTTCTGCATCAGGCATCCTGTATTGTTGTGATGGGGCTTGCCCAGTTTTTAGTTGGGGTTGGTAGTTATCTGGTATTTTGAGTATCTCATAGCCATCATCATTTCCTGGCAGAAGCATGTCAAGTTATTCATCTGCGTATGGTCTGTTTCTTTATTAAAGCTCTTTTTCCCAGCGGAGTTGTTGAAGTTTGGAACTTGTTAGGTTGAGCAAATCCGGAGTCTTGAGATTATTAGGAGTGGGGGTTTGACCAGAATATCCAGGCGTAGCTCCTCCAATCATAGGAGTTTTGTCCTACCAGCGACGTGGAGTCTGTGATTCGCTCTTTCGAAGAGGGGTTTATGAAAAGCGACTGGGAGTTTGTTCAACTGCGCGAGAAGGAGTACGATCAGTCATTTTCATAGGTCCATCGTTAAGATCGCGCTTGGCCATTGGAGTGGGATCCCATTTGCTAGCGCGTTTTGGCGTGCTTTCAGGCTGTGTCTGACTGACGACGCTCTTACTATCTTTATCCATATTTTATAAGAGTATATTAATGAGTCATCATATTTATGTTGACATTCACAAAACATAGTGCTTGTAAACTGACTAATTCTGTTATGAATATAGGTAAGATATGATTTAACATCATAATTGCTCTGCTGGAAGATTAAGGACGTTGTTAGAATCGATACGTGGTAGATCTCGGCGCTCTTCTCCTTCAATTCTATTTTAGCTGTAGAGTCCAAAATCAGAGCTGACAAGCTTCTTAAACTCAAAGTCATCTTCGGGATTACGGAAGATCAGGCTGATTAATCCAGCGATGAAACCGAATACGATACCGGTGCCTGTTGCGATGGCAATGTTAGACAACTGATAACTTGCTGTTCGAAAATTGGTTACTAGAATGTTGTCTAGGCTTTGGTAAGTTGAACCCAAATCCAAAAATGACTGATACATAGAAGGAGCTAGAACAAGCCCACCAAATATCGAACAGATAAGAATGGGGCCAAAAATTCCCATATGATCGTAGCTAGAATTTTTGTTCATGCGAGGATGAATAATTTCCAGCCAAAATCCTGAGACTAGACCAGAGAATGCTCCGATGGCAATACAGGCGCCTATATTGTTTATCACTCCTGATACTACGCTTATCATGACTCCACCGCTCAAGACTCCTATAAGTGATTATCTAACTCCTATTTTTAATTTTCCAAAGATTGCACTGCTGATATATGTGCAGATAACGCTGGCAGTCAAAGCAAAGTATATGTTTATTGGACTCTCAAATCTTCTATAGATGTTGAGTGTCGCCTGATTTGGCCATAGGATGCCAGTAAAGGGAAACGTGGCAAAGATGAATCCTGTACCTATCATCCCAATATAGGCTGAGTGTCTTGTTCCCAACGATGAGGATTTTCCTTTTTTGCAATTAAGAAGTATTGATGTTACTAAAGCAAAAAAGCCAGCAAACACATAGACATAATTGGTGCCGTTGTCATCGTAGACGGCGGGATAGGGAGGGTATGCGGGTGCCTTGTTTGCAGCTACATATTGAGTGGCGTTAAATGACAATGCCCAACCAATGTTGTAGATGAATGTTACCAGAACAGTTTAAATTGGGCCCAACCTTCCAACCAAACTCGTCAGAGAAGCTAATAATGAAGTGCACAATACCATTGATTGGCGCTCAGTCTACAAACTCAATGCTACTTGGGTAGCGAAACCGTTGAATACTTGAGACCAAAATGATATAATGAGTGGACCGAGCTGAACGGTTATTGAAATAACAATAAGAGTAGTGGTTAAGCCGGCAATAGCAGAGTTTTGAGAGTAAGCGATGAGCAGTCCATAGCCCAAAATGGCGAGAATGGCAGTAAAGATATAGAGGATGAGTTTATCTGACTGATCCAAATAGGCTCTTCCACTTGTAATGGCAACTGTCGGAGTTTCAGTTAAGAAATACCCTCCAAAGCCATAGGCGAACATTATACCGATTTCGAATAGGAGAAGCCCAATGGCAAAAAAGCGACCTTTTACTTTTGACTGTTATGGTTGCTCCATTTGATTAACTTATTTATTGATATTTTTATTTGAATTAAAGCTATTCTTCACTAAGCATTTCAAAAGTTTAAAATAGCATAATTTTAAAAACAACCACAAAAATGAATAGAACACATCATTACCACTCATTTTTATAGAAGTGTATGTGGTATATCGCTAATATTCAAATCCAGTCTTAATGATAAGATAGTTTTTCTCAGTTATTGAGAGTCTAATGATTTTAGGGAGGGCAAGCGAATAACTATGCTTTAGTTTATCTAGTTTTAATGAAATGGTGATGATATTTTGGCAATGGAACATTCATCTGACAATTTATTGATTCTTCAAAATGAAGCATATAAATTATTTTTATCTTCTGATATAGTAAGCACTCTGTATATCGCGATTTGAGACTTATCCACATCAAATTTACCACAATGAACCTAATTTAAAAAATAAAAAAATCAATTATGTTGAATGTATATTTTATTGATGAGTTTATCAAAGAGTAACAGAAATAATGCCATCTATAAAATTATTTCGAATAAAACTAATATTTGCTTTCGCACCAATAATTTATCATTTTCTACATTATATCATACAGATAATGACAAGGGTTCAAGGGGTTGGGGTTGGGGTTGGGGTTGGGGTTGGGGTTGGG
>Ga0302188_10002192_pt1 | contig 14471 bp, 15 predicted proteins | sample II_Bog_E2_1_FD_198783 | JGI IMG/M metagenome (GOLD analysis project Ga0302188, IMG submission 198783) | Peat permafrost microbial communities from Stordalen Mire near Abisko, Sweden - II_Bog_E2_1 | ecosystem: Environmental > Terrestrial > Soil > Wetlands > Peat | place: Sweden: Abisko... | reverse complement strand
TAGCTCGATTTCCTCTGACTCCTCGGAATTCCCTTCCGATGAAGCTATTGAGGGTTATCTGGGCGGACTGGGCGGAGGTTTGCTTTTTAGCTTGCTTTTGATCTAATTGGAACTGAGTTTACTGCCGTCTTTCTATTTACTTAATTTCAGCACTACTTTTCCCTCGACACTCCGTTAATGAAAAACTTTGTTATTTTGTCTTTTGTGATTTGGCGGGTAATTACCAACTCCTCACAGTTCTCGTATCCGGTGGGACGCATCTGCTTTTCCACGCATCTAAATTTGATGGTGACTGAGGCCTTTTCTATGCCTGCAAAGCCTTCCTTGTATATTAGTTCACTGAGTCCTGCCTTAAGACGCAGCATCTCTTTACTCGTGGATCCAAGCAGGAACTGAATACCATCAAGGATGTTGCTCTTGCCCGAGCCATTAAGACCAGTGATAGCGTTGAACTGAGGGTCGAAGCCTGAGACAACTGTGCGATTCATGTAGGTCTTGAATCCTTCGAGTATGACTTATTCGACGTACATGCAAATTAAATATGCCGCCTGTTTTCTAAGGGCACGAATAAGGTATAATAAATAATCTCTCTTTTCAATTGCACTGATGAAACAATACTTTAAGATTCAGTTCTTCATCCAATATCAAAATGAATAAATGATTTCAATTCAAACAATCAAATTTATTCCTTCTCGCCTATGACGTAGCAACCTCTGCAACATGTTTCAACAAATATAAATTCGGGCTATTTATATATTTTATTTTTCTTTTGCTTTTTTCCTCTCAATCTGATTGGCTGATGGACGAGTGATTTGCTCAGCACTTGGTTGATGTGTCTTTAAATCCATTAGAAATAACTCTTCCAATAGATCTCATGGTTTGAAATACTGTTTTATAACTAAATAAATCTTTGATCCCAATAAAAAAATACATTTTCACTTTTACGAAACAAACTATGTTGATGAGAGTAGCTAACATGGGCTTGTATTATCTCCTTTTGCCGAATTATCCAGTCAAAATATGACTCTTTTAGATGCTGCAATATTTTGCTGATTTTTCTTCCATCCTCGAGGAAGTGCTGGTAAATGTTATAGACTTTCATTTTTATTGATTTTACATATTAATTTTTACTGGGAGATTAACTGCTCGAAGAAAATAACGAAGAAAGCCATGATTCTGTGTTTTCTTAAATAATACTGGTGGCTAATCTCTTTAGCTTTAAGGCCAGCAGCCATAGCTCGTTGAGCCAAAAGCATTGGTTGTATAGTTCCCACTTAAAAAATTTAATTAGTAATTCAAAATCTATGATGGCCATATATTTGAAATAATGATACAAATACTGTTTAATTTGTTTGCCCAATTTTTCTTCTTCAGCTGTAATGCAAATGTCAGCAAACTAACTTTGCATATTTATCCATTCCTGCGTCAATATACATCTTGCACGGATCCTTTTCTATAATTGGTTCAACTCATCCTGAATTATTTGAGTTGCCTGTTGCATATTTTATAGCTCCCTACAAAAGAAACAAACTGAACCTCAATTGTTTAGTTGAACTCTCAAATGCTTCTTTCATATACTAAATTGTGTCTTATGGATATTTATTCCGTTATGTCTCAAGTAGATTAGTCAAAGTTTTTAATTGTAAAGCAAATGATTGCTTGGATATCTCAGAAGTAGATTATAGGAATATATTTTATTCAATTAGTGAGGAGTAATTAGCAACATGATGTTTAGTTTAAGACTGTTTGGTAAAAAGACCACGTCGAACTGATTCAGAGCAACTTTTGTCTCGACTTAATAAAATATGCTATTTTGCAGGCATGGTGTTTGAAATAGCATTTAAAGAATGAATGATTTAAATTATACAAATGTATATAGATATATGAATAAATGACAAGATGCAACAAAAATTTAATTATCATTGAAAAAAGGAAATCATCAACTGTTGCCGATATTATTATTAAAATAGAAGAATAATGAAATGTAGGATTGATGGCATCAAGAATTATTTATTTAGCAAATTTATTCAGTCTTGCCAAAATTCTAACTTATCAAAGATGGTGTTGCTTTGTTGGCATTATTCTGTATAAATAAAAAAATGTTTGCTGAGATTATGATTCAACACCATGATCATAATGTTCATGCCCTGCATTAAGGCAAGGCTATCACATCTCATTCAATTAATCCTCAAAATATGGAAGTATTATGTCAGCCCTATCATTGTATTTCGACCACGGTAAGGTCTCATAACGTAGATATCATCATGTTGAAATTTAATTATAATCATAGAAACATTTCCTATTAATTTGAAGTGATTTCTATACTAAAAATCAATCGTAAATTATTCAACAATTCAAAACTATTTAAAAATATTACTTGGAATGTCAATTAAAAATCCATCGATTTGAATTCATTAGTTATGAATTAGAAACATTTTCAATATATTTAGTTTGATCTCAATCAAAATATGAATCCAGTTTAAGGATAAAATTTTTACGGTTTGTATTCTCTTCCCAAATCTTGGTCACCAAAAGTTCCCTCGACTTGTTCTCCCTTTAAGAATTTATCTATGGCCTGCAAATTTAAATCAAGCATCAATTGACTTAAATGATGGTTCTTAACCTTTTTCAAAGTATTGCCAATAATGAAACCCATATCAGTCTGATGGAGATGATCTCCATTTTTCCAAAGGACAAACTCCGCTTTGTGTAATTTTAAAAATTAGCCATTTCTGGTGTGCATGTCCTTATTCTTTACAAATTATTCGTTTGCTAAGATAAGAAGAGGACATTAAAAAGATTATTTGAATTTGGAATCGCTCAAAGGGAACAGCCAAGGATCTAAAAGAATTATTTGAGTCACTTTTTTCTTCAATTCAGCTTAGAGACTATGATAGGCTTGAATAATTGTCGAGCAGCCATAAGAATGACCCATTAAAACAATTCTTTTGTTTTCAGCTTTAAGAATAGCTTGGTAATACTGAGCTGCTCTCACCTGAACTTCTCTTTCTCTGAATTTTTTGATCTCTTCTTTTCCTGTTATTCCAGTGTTTATTACTTAGGTGTGCTGCACTGCTGCGATTTTATACTTCAGACCAGCCATATGAACCAAAATGGAAGTGTAATAAAAAGGCGTTGCTCCCCTTCCGTGAGAAAATATCAAACTAGAGTTTGTTTTAAGCTATTTTCCTTCTCCGATTTTGATGAAATGCTTATCAATAAAGGACATAAAGAGATAGTGTCCAACCATCTTCAGAATTCTGCTTTGAATGTTAACATGTTCCATTAATTTTTATATTTCCTTGGTGTGATTCCATTTTATTTCTTTAATCGCAATGCCCTCGCTTTAGTCGAGAGGATAAAACTCAAAGTAATGGAGATTATTTGATATTGAATCCTCTCGAAAGCCAACAATTTTTTGAGGTTGAGGCAGCCAGTACATTTTAAAAGCGATAAAATCAACAATACCTGTAAGAGACGAAACTAAGTACTGAATGAATATTTTTTCTCCTAGTTCTCCATAAATTTGCAAGAAAATAAGAGGTCCTAAAAGGAAGGTAGATGGAGTGAATCCTTACTTGATGAATTTGGCAATAATAAAAAAGATGAGAAGACAGAAATACCATTAAAGTGAAATCAAATGGGTTGTGAAGACTCTGATGATGACTAGCATGTGTATAAATTGTTCAATAAGAAAAGTTCTCTTTCTCATTCCAAACATTGATGAATAAAATCAGATTTGAAATATCAATTTAATATATCTCAACAACAACAAATGAAATCGGTTCTATTCTTAAATATTTTTGATATTAGTATTTTAGGTTTGGGAATAATAATAAAATTCTGAAATTCATATGTTAATTGTAAAATTTTATTATTCTATAAAAAATACGATGAGATTATGTAAATGTTAAAATAATGGCATTTTACAACTTAGATATGCCGTAATTTTGATAATGGCAAGATTCAGCCTGCTAAAATTAAAAGCCTATGAAAAATTAATAGAGAATTCTTCTGAAACTACTACCTAAAAATATATATTTTTTAATTGAGTTTAAACTGAAGCCTAAGCTCTATAATTTATCAAATATATTCATTTGTTACCTGAATTTAAATTATTTACATTAAATTGTTCAGCTCTTAACGATATGTTTAAAATATTGATTCTGGCATTTCATATTATGCACTTCAATAGCTGATGCTGGAGGAAATAAGATTATTTAATAACCAATGCTAAAAAATATAATTTGATGGTTTCATCATCTCCTTTTTTAATAAGAAAATTAGAAAATACTTTACAAAGAAATCATTTTGCTATTGGTAATCAGTATTGTCAATAAATATAATAATAGCTTGATTTATCCGGTGAATCGTCATAAAATTATTATTATGAAAATTTAATCGAACATATTGGTAATATATAATTTAAACAACATGAAATAGAATAATGACTCACATAACCTACAGATTGAATAGTAGGATTATTTAGAGACTTCTAATCAACTTTTTGGGGGAATGCCTCCAACTATGGAGAATATCGATTTTTCAACAGTTAATTCAAAGAAAGTATAAACAACTGAACATACGGCAAAAAGCAATTTAAAAAAAACTAACCATACTGACAGAAAACCAACGTCGATTCACGAATTGGTTTAGCCAAGTTAAAAACAAAATTCATTCACATCTCTACAATCTTAAACTTGCGCTAAAACTTTGAAAAAACTCAAATATCAAAGGGATCGTTTGAATAAACAAAAAATTAAAAAAATGGGACCCAATCATAAACCCCTCTGCACTAATGATTTAAATAAGAGTTTGGGTAGTCAAAGAGTTACCGGCATCTGCCGGAACGTAGTTACCAAATTACGGAGAAATAACGTTTATTAAACTCCACTCAATTAATAGCATTTTTCTAAATTTAATGAACCATTGAAGCACGATGGGATTGTCCTTCAATAATGCCTCAGCAACATCTTGGACATCTGTGGTTTCCTAATTAACCTGTTTTTACTCTTTAGCCAAACTTTCTCAATTGCCTTCTCAGAAGTAAATATTTTTATATTCAGTTTCAAGACAATAAATTTGTTGAAGTTATAAGCGCCTTGGGTCTAGTATTCTACTGCTTGCTAATTTTTCTTAACTTTTTCTTAGTAAAAAAGATCAACGGAGTAAATATCTCCAAAGTTTAAGATATTACGCATGAGTATCTACGCAGTGATTTCATAATCGATATTTCGATGGTTTGCATTATCTCAGCTACTTTCCTAACGGAAAGTCTCTTTTTTAGAGGTGTCCTTCTCTTATTAACTGTTCTAAAGCTTCCTTATATGATGGATAAATTTTCAAAATTTGAACGAGGAATAGTCAGTAGCATGTATTATCAACGGTATTGGTCCCTCTTTAAGATTATTCTATTCAACTTCGCCTTTGCTCACTTCATTGCCATCATATTGAATTTGATGACTAAAAATCAATCGTACAATTGGCAAGTCGTCAAAGGAATATCTAATGCTCCTTTTATTTAAAAATATATTTGGTCGTATTACTGGGCGACCACCATCATGCTTACAGTTGGATTTGGAGATATTATTCCTGTTACTTCCGAATAAGCACTTTGGATGATTTTCATTGAAATCATTAGCTGCATTGCTTTTTCATATAACATCAGCTGTCTAGGAAATTTAATCGGCAATATCAGAGCCCAAAAAGAAGAGATTTAAAAAAACAGAAGCGTTTTCGAAAATATGTCAAAGAACAGTGGATTTTCAAAGGATTTAGTATAAAAAGTTGAGAGTTATATCGATCAATCCGTCATAATCAGGAATAAATTTAACATTCAAGTAGAAAAGGAGTTCATTTAAAGCTTACCTTCAGGATACAAGCAATAAGTTATGTGCTAATCAAACAAAAATATTCTAATGAAACTTAGCTTTTTTGGAAGTTTGCTGGAAAAGAGTATTATCAAATTAGCTGAAAATATTGAAAGGCAGATGTATCACCCTGACGAAATTTTAAGACCTTTCAACTCTACTTTTAAAGTGCGTATTCTTAGAGAAGGTACGATAGGCTACGTAGGTCACAACAAGACAAACTGGCTCCCACTTAACATTATTTCAAAATCTAAGATGGATAATCCCTTTTTGATCACTATTGAGTTCCTGACTCGCAAGCAGCCCAACTATGAAATAAAATCTTTAGATTACTCCATTGTTCACTAGCTGAGCGAGTAGGCCCTTGTTTAAGCCTTAAGAACCATTCCTAAAGATTTTCAGTATTACTCTTTCCTGAAGGATAAATCAAAGCATATTGTAGATGAATTTGAGACTGTGTAATGTGCTGAATGCCCTACTAAACACACGCAATGTGATTGTCCCAAATCTCACTATATTCCTCTAAATTAACATATAGTCTACAGACATTTGCATAGTCTCAAAGTTTCCAAGAATCAAAGAGCTTCCTAACATTAACGAAACAAAGTTATGCTAAATGCTCTAAAAATGTTGAGTAAATGTAACGAAGGCATTGAATTGCGAAAGGAAATTGCATTGCCAATCTCGAAGTGTAATTATAAAAATCAAATTACCTTTATGAACTTAATCTCTAAGAAGCCATTCAATGACGAGACTACTTTAAAATAGACTGAAGTAGGCTTTATAGACAATGATGGACAGATGAGAATGACAAATTCAATGAAGAATTCTGCCAAAAACGAACTTCAATTACAGGACTTTGAAGACGAAGTTTGGAAATTGGCAGTAGACGTTTCCTGGAATTACGAGATGTATTACCCTCTGGAAAACTCTCTCAATTTGTCGTAAAATTTTAGTCTTGAGAAAAGATTAGCTAAGGGGGTCAAATATGAAGGTTCAGATATTCTGAGTGAAATTAAAAGATGATTGAAAATATATTTGAGTTATTAAAGTAATTACAGTTCAAATTTATTTCACCTAACTTCATAAAATTATTCCGTTGAAGAATTGTATTTTTTTAGCAATATTTTAAATAATCATCCTTGAAAACCCTATTTATCTATTCACATTTAGCAATTGCATCTTGTTGTGAATAATTTAAAGTCAAATTAGATGATCTGAATTATTTTATGATAAAATTGCTACTTTGCTAATGTAAATATTTTGTTGTATCTTTGTCTTTAAAAAATATATATATTTTTCAAACATTTTGATAGTGAATTCATACTTGTTAATATACTCTTTCATTTGATAGTTTTATGGGTACAAAGATCAATTATAACGACAATCATTTGAAACAAAAATAATCGTAGACGAATTATAAGGTTTATTATTTTAATTTAGAATTTATTTAAGATGAAGAGTTGCTGGTTAGATATTGGAGACTACAATTAATTGAAGTGTTTTTAATTTTTTTAGATCATAAAGTATGAAAAATACAAAATTCAAAATATTTTGAGCAAAGAGTTAGCAAATTATTAAAAGTTCATAAATCAAAGATATTTCTGCCCGCCTAAGACGTAGCAGCCGCTCCAACATGTTTCAACAAATATACATTCGGGCAGTTTATATACTTTCTTTTTCTTTTTCTTTTTTCCTCTCAATTTGATTGGCTGATGAGCGAGTGACTTGCTCAGGACTTGGCTGATATTTTATTAAACCCCTTAGAAATAACTCTTCCAGTAAATTTCATAATATGAAATACTATTTTATAACTAAGTGAATTTCTGATACCAATAATAAAACACATTGGAAAACCAATTATGTTCATAGGCACTGATACCTTTACAAAACAAATTATGTTGATAAGAATAGTTAACATGGGCTTTTATTATCTTCTTCTGCTGAGATATCCAATTAGAATATGGCTCTTTTAGATGCTCCATTATTTTGCTGATTTTTCCTCCATCCTCGAGGAAGCGCTGGTAAATGTTATATACTTGCATTTTTATTGATTTTACATATTAATTTTTACTAATAGGAGATTAGCTGCTCCAAAATAACGAAGAAAGCCATGATTCTTTGTTTTCCTAAATAATACTGGTGGTTAATCTCTTTAACTTTAAGGCCAGCAGCCATAGCTCGTTGAGCCAAAAGCATTGGTTGTATAGTTCCCAGTTAAAAAGCTTAATTATTAATTCAAAATTGATGGTGACCATTTATTTGAAATGATGATATAAATATTGTTTAATTTCTTTCCTCAGCTGCTCTCTGTCAGCTGTAATGCAAATATCAGCAAACTGATTTTGCATTTGTATCCACTACTGTGCTAATATACATCTTGCATGAATCCTTTTTTATAGTTTTATAGTTGGTTCAACTCATCCTGAATGGTTTGAGCAGCCTGATGCATATTTTATACAGTCACTATTTCCGAAGAGTAGATAAATTATATGTATCTGGTAAGATCTTTATTTCCGATGATTGTTCGCTACAAACTTTACAAACTGTTCTTCAGTTGCTAAGATGAGCTAGCAAATACATCTGACAAATATTAAATTGATTATTATGGAAATCTTTGCCTTTATGCATCTAACATATTAGTCAGGGTCTTTAATTTTAACAGAAATGTTTGCTTAGATATGTTAAAAATAGTTTATATGCTTATATTTTATTTGATTAATGAGTTCTTATTTAAAATATTAAAAAGAGCTAAAGATTGCTTAATGATAAGGCCACGGCGAACCGATTCGTTGGAAATTTTCTATAGACTTAATAGAATTTTTTATTTTGCAGACATGGTGTTTGAAATAGTATTTAATGAATAAAGGATTTAAATTATACATATATAAAACAGGACAGATGCAACAAAAATACAAATAATTTCATGAAAGCCATCTTTTAAGAAAATATTAATTCTTCAGTTGTATTGTATTTTTGATTATTAGATATAATAGTAACAATTGTTTTAATTTATAGAAAATTATTCTTGATACCTTTCTATTGCTTCGCTTTTACATAAATTCATTATTGACCGTGAATCAGAGAAAATAAATTTATTTTATCCATCTCGAAAGTTAAATATTTATGTATGGTTTGTTGGAATATCAATATCTTATGATTATAATTATAGCATCATAGAAGCTGTTTTAGAAAGGCGACAGCCTGAGAGTGAGTCATCTTGAAAAACTTTTAAAATATTCGCTTCAAAGTACTCTTTATTTGGTCGGATGACTCGTTCTTGGTTCGGGTGCGCATATATCGAAAGCAGTTGATGATGCACTCCCATAGCGGGTATCTCTCCAAAATGATAAGGTACTCTTTCATGAGCTACTTTTCGTTGTAGCTCTTAAAGAATATTAATTCCCAAAGAAAGTATAGGCTGATCTTATCTATTCCTACCTCTTGTAGTCTTTCTTTTTCTTATTTGTACATTTCATAAAGAAATTATCCTGATGCCTATCGATCGTATTCCCATTCCCAAAGACAGAAGGCACAATCACATATTCTTCCTAATTTTTCTCTCATTGAGGTACTTCTATTGTGAGTTTCCCAACTAAGATAATCGACAGTCAATGACTCTCCTTTTTATATTTTTTTGAGGGCAAATATTATGAGTCCTCCCTTCATATGGAAGTATGTGCAGTTTGACAGGCAGTCATGATTATAGAGGTAAAGATTATCCCAAATGCCCATAAATTATTATCCTATTTTAGTGTTAATGGGTGTTTTTTAGAGTTATAGGCATCGTAGACACTTTGAATGTACTTCATTCATATATGCTCCATATGGAGTGGACTATTAAAACATTTGACCTTTCACAATACAGTGCGATGGCAGTTGGCGGCATCTTGTGTTAAATAGAGCCTAGTATTGAGAATGACTTTTGATTTGGTTCATCATATCTTTATAATCGTCAACAAACTACTCATGTTTTGATTTCTGATAAACTAATGGCTTTTGTATCATGATAAGTTCAAATTGGTTAATTGTATTCCTTGCCCGATAACTATACTATTTCGAGGAATATTTTTCGTGTTTCACCTTTTCCAGTTTGGTTGAATAGTATTCACCAAAACTGCAGTTTGCTTGGAGTAGTAGATCGCTCCAATCGAAAATGCCGACGTTATTACTGAGATACTTGACTTGTTTAGCAGTAACCTATTCAAATTCATTCGATGAAACCCTGTGCTGAATTAGACTCATTATTTGAGAAAGATTATTTTTTTATTTCAGTTCCAACAGGCAGCTGAATTTTCTGTATAAAGCTTTGACGTATTTGCGATCGATGATTGTTGAAATTTATGCGTATATGAGTGCCGATTCATAGAGACGCATTTCAAATAGGCATTGAGACGAGTTTGCATAAAGCACAGCCCTATCTCTTCTCTTTTCGGGATCCAATATGAGTCCCAATCCAACCTCATACGTCCGAAGAGCCTTCTCATAATTTTTTTATCGATACTGAGTATTAGCCTACTCTTTGATACTCTAAGAGCTGCGATTAGCCAATTTATATCTTTTGATGACTACAATGTTTTCGGGCCGACTGAGAACAAAGACAATATTTTTATAAATGCTATTGGTTACTTTAAAGGGATTTTTTACGGAAATGGTGCTCAGATATGCATTTTACTATCCCCAAATTTTAGCAGTTTTGCGATCGGCGAAGGTGAGCGCCAAAATTACAAATTTATTACTGGAATGAAGGCAGAGTTAGTCAATCGCGAGGCAGATGAGGACTTGGCTGTATTGCAAAATTCTTATCAACTTGATTTTGATCCAAAATCCCGGGTTGTTTCCGATGATGAGGAGTTCTACTAGTTTATCGTTATAGGTAATTTGGCTGCTTTATGCCAGCGGTACTTTTTGATAATTAATATCCAAATACTTGGCATGATAGTTTGTGTTGGTTTCGAAGATGTGAAGGTGCTGGAGTAGTGCGGAGGTTAAATAATCCTGGACTAACAGCAGCAGTTCTGCTTGTGAGATTTACCAGTCTATTTTATTATTCTTCGAAAGCATGTGCTGACAATGATTATTATAAATTGAGCATTTAAATTATTTTGGTGCAGTTCTGAAACACAGCAGTTCGGGATATCCAACAAACATCCATCGATGCTTCATTATTCTTATTTATTTCTGAAGTATCTCAATCTCAATTTTCAAATTCCTGTTGCCCATAACAATCCGGCAAGAGAAATACAAAAAGGTGTATTATTGTTGTAATTGTTGAATCTTTTCGATGTTTTTAAATATTCACACACCTGTTATAATATATGGCATGAGCTAAGATAATATTGCTATTTCCACGAACAACTACGAAACCTTCGAATCCATCATGGAACGTCGATTCATGAAGTTTACCATGGATAGCCTCAATCAGTAAATCAGAATCAAACTTAAAAGCAGCAACAAATATTATAGTGGAGTGCTTCACGCCATGGATCCCATTAGCTTCAGCATTATCGTGCACAACTTCAGTGGAATTGACGAAAGAGCAGAGTATAAACTTATTAATCTGAATCAGATCGACTATTTTACAGTGACCCCAAAAGCTGAAAAGAAGGAATGATTTTTATGTATTGTCTTTCAATAATTCCCATCCAATCATCAACAACCCAAAAACAAACTTATTCAGTAGATAATTTCAGGATAATCTAGAGCATAAATTCTTAAAATTCAAATATTAATAATTTAATAATACTGGAAGGACACACGAGCAGGATGTTTAACATTCCATCCATTCTCTTTTTGATTTTGCTTATGCAAATAAGCAAAGGTTATAATCCCTGTTCAGTAATCGAATTCTCTGACTATTCGTTTGATCTGAGTGGACTGACCTCTCAGATGATTCCTATGATTAACAGCAATTAAACTAAATATGTAAGTGTTTACTACTGTACTCCCATGGCTTGCGCTGGTGACCCTGCCAATCAGAAAACATTCGTACAGCGATTAGGTGGCAATAAATGCCAAGCCTTTAGCAGTAAGTCATAAACTATATAGTTAATGCAACAATACTATCGAATTTTCAGTATATTGACAGTTCTGCCCCAGCCAAAGGCATACAAATTACTTATTTACCCTACACCATTACTACAACATCAGTAGATACCAACAATATCACAACGGTCACTGAAAATCAGTATAGCGCGTCGATGAATTTATATTGCCCAGCAGCAAACAATCTAAATGCTAATTGTCAAGAGAGTAGCACAGCTCCGGTGACTACAAACGTGTCTGCTGGTCAAGTGAGGACATTTGTCCAAAACAGTCTTAAGTGTGAGTTATCGAACAGCATCGCCTGTCCAACTCTCACAATAAATCATTTTTGGCAATTTCTGACCAGCAACTCTATCTGGTTTGCAGTTGTGATTTGGATTTTTGCCATATTTTAGTTGTTCATGGGCTACTTTGTGATTAGACTCACTATCCTTCTCTATGGCATTTCAACTGGAGCTGTGTTCGGAATCATTTTGTCAGCCCAAAACTACACTAATTACTTCTTTGATGGTAATAATAACTCAATTCCTGTTTTTATCATAATTTTGTCATTTCTCATGGGATTACTTTTTGGAATTGCTTTACTCACCGTGCCCAAGTTAGGGTATGTAAACATTGGTATGTGGGATGCTATCATTTTCACTTTACTGCTGCAAAATGCCGCTCTTTATGCGACTGGCTCCATGTTGGGCTTCTATATAACTTTAGGAGTTGCTTGTTTGCTGATGACTGCTGTTTCCTTGCTTGGATTTCGCAAGTTTATAATAATTAGTACCCCATTTATTAGTGCTTTTTGGATGATCCGTACTCTCGGCTTCTTTCTCCCTTATTATCCAAACGAATTTGCTTCAACTAAACTATTTACAATCAACACCAAAACCCCTTGGCAATTTTATCTTTATCTAATCAGTATAATCGTACTCGCCACTCTGGGTTGTACTTTTCAGTTCTGTTGGTATAAGAAGAAAGGGAGAGATAACCGCAACAAAGGATTTTACTTGGAGGATGACGATAATATCAAATAAAAAATGAAGAAATTTTTGCAATTCAACGATATTAAAAATTTAATCAAGTCAGGTAAGGATGAATTCATGTTTCTGAAAAATTTGGTTGTCGAGGATGAGGGGGAAGAGCCAACAAAGAATATTTCAAGGAATTAGAAAGGAGATAAACCGAAGTATATTGAAATGGCAAAAATGAACAAACTACAAAAACAAAATTCACCTATAGTATCTTCCTTTCAAGGGCATGAGCAGGATTCTGAAGAAGAGGCAATTGACTTAGGCAAGAAGGGTAAAAAGCCATACGCTTCTTCAGGATCATAAGGAAAGGTAGTGCGGAAATTAAGTAAATAGAAAGACGGCAGTAAACTCAGTTCTAATTCGATTAAAAGCAAGCTAAAAAGCAAACCTCCGCCCAGTCCGCCCAGATAACCCTCAATAGCTTCATCGGAAGGGAATTCCGAGGAGTCAGAGGAAATCGAGCTAAAAAAGATTCAAGTTAAAGGTAAAACAGCGAAAAGGTGATAAGTTTAATCTTGCTGTTTGTACTTTATTATTGACAGTTATGTTGTCCCTCACTCGCTAATTATTTGACAAGAAATCACCCATATTCATCACCACCATTGTGGTGCTGATAGCGGCTGTCATTGTCCTCGGCTAGGACATGAACGCCAAGTGTTGGCAACAAGCTAAACTGCATATGTTCGAGGTGATATTAATCATAGTTTGTGTAGCCGAAGTCTTATTGAAGACAGTGGGCATGGAGATCATCAATAGGCTATGCGGGTCTATTATAAAGGGTGCCCAAATCGGTATCATTATTGTGTTTATAATCCTGAACCTATGCCTGTTCGGATGGTCAGTGGTGCTAAGCCTCAACAACCAATAGAACTAAATCTGCAGATAGAACTAGCCCCACACCTTCTTATTGCAGGTATACTCAGTGGTATACTTACTGATCTACCTCAGTGTGCTCATAATCATCATCAGCCTCAAACTATAAAACAAGATAATGACAGTTTTCGAGGGCGAGTAGCTGGCGCATGACGAAGAGTCTTCCTGAAATGGAAGTAACTGGCGCATGGGAATAGCCCCTCTGAAATGATACACCATGCAATCAACTGCTTACTATACCTCAACCTTTAAATCATAATCAGAAGAAGAGATGAAAGCCAATATTTTTTTCGGCGTGCTTGGGTTAGTGGAAGCGATCCTTCTTAAAATCGTAGCCGGACAGCTTCTTGAGCTTGTCCCAGTTTTACATTTCTTTGTAGTAGTTGACACAGATGCGCTTGATACCGTTATCATACAGGTGATCATTGTACATATTCTCCACTAATGCGTCCAACTATTTTTTCATATTTAGGGCTCGGTGAATCTTAATCTGCAGGCGAAAGCAGTCCTCCAGTGAATCATCGAAGCGATACACGCGATTTACTATCAAAAGGGCATTTTGGTAATCCTACTGATGGTAGAGCACGTTGCCCCACTTCACGAGTATCTTTCCCACAATTGTGCTCTTATAGTGTTTGATCCTCTTGCCATAACTGTAAGC
>Ga0302188_10002189_pt1 | contig 14474 bp, 11 predicted proteins | sample II_Bog_E2_1_FD_198783 | JGI IMG/M metagenome (GOLD analysis project Ga0302188, IMG submission 198783) | Peat permafrost microbial communities from Stordalen Mire near Abisko, Sweden - II_Bog_E2_1 | ecosystem: Environmental > Terrestrial > Soil > Wetlands > Peat | place: Sweden: Abisko... | reverse complement strand
TTGGATATGTTTAGGCAATTCATAGATATTTGCTCATTGGATTTCGGGTTGGCCAATCATATGTTTAAACACCCGATAACTCTTAGAGTATGATAATTGGCAAGAATCCTTTGAAACGCTCAAAAATGACTGTTGCTCTTTAAAGTCATTTTCATGCAATTATCGATGAATGAACCATCATCGCAGCAGCTAATCTCAATTGAAAGAACAAATATTGTGAAATCGCTTTATTCTGTATTTTTACCATAAAAAGTATTACTCATTAACTCTTTTTGAAAAGAAATCAAATAATATTTTTTATTAATTGAAAATGAAAGTAATAATACTCACCATATTCTTTTTCCATTCCTCCTTTGCTCTCTATCAAACTAACCTAAATGAATAATTGAATTGCCCTCCCAACTGTTTTAGTTGTACAGATCCTGATGTGTGTGAGACTTGCAAAGACACTTACTTTTTGGATAGTGGAAACTGCATTGACTGCAGCTCTGTTGGAAACTGTAAGACATGCACTGGGCCTTCTATTTGCAAATAGTGTATTCAAAATGATACCTACTATATGGATGAAAACAAACATTGCTGGCCATGCCATAATTAAACAAGTCATTGTACAAAATGTACTGCTGCAAAGTGTAATTAATGCTAATCAAATTTTTTTTACCTTGATTCTGGTATATGTCATAGCTGTAATATGGATAGTTATTGCTCAACTTGTGTTGGTCCTAATCAATGTTTTAACTGTACGTCAAATGAGTCTTATAGGAATAGCTCTAGGCCAGATATCCCAGGGCCATGCATTTCCTGCCAAACTTTGTCCATTCTTTGCAAATAATGTGCCGGTCCTCTAAATTGTACCAAATGCATTTCGAGTCTATATTACGTCAATAATGGAATTTGCTATATTTGTGCCACTTAACAAAATCATTGCAAGGAGTGCACAAGCTAAAACATTTGTACAAACTGTGAGAGCTCAAGTTACTATGTGGTAAGTCATAGATGCTAAGTGTGCAACAAATTTAATACAGGTTGTGCAACATGCCATCAAGACGAATATGGAAACAATTACTGTTAGACTTGTCTAAACAATTCATTCTATTATATGTCAAAATCTTCAAGATGCTCTTTATGCTCAGTTTCAGTACCTGGCTGTTATATATGCACTTATAACGATCCCATAATAACATGCAATAACTGTTCAGAACCGGATTATATTCCGGTAACTGGTAATAACAGTTGTTTTAAGTGTTCCACTCTAAAAAGCTGCATAACATGTGCAACCCCTTCTCAATGTGTGAACTGCATTGATAATTGGTTTGCTGAAGATGGTGCATGTGTGCAATGTCAAGAATGGATTCCGAACTGCATTCAATGCATAAATAATAAAACATGTTCGGTTTGTAATGATGCTTACTATAAAAATTAAGCGGATGTCTGCATTTCTTGTTTAACTCTAGATGTCAATTGCTTAAAATGTTCAAATGATAAAAAATGTAATCAATGCAATAATGGATTTTATCCCAATGATACTGATGGACATTGTTATCATTGTGTTAATCATTGCTCTAGTTGCGAATCAAATATTTGTCCAACATGCTCAACTGGATATTTCAGTTTCAATGATCAAACGGAATGCTTAAGTTGTGGTTTTATCTAAAATTGTGTAAGTTGTTAGAACTATAATAAATGCACATAATGCTCAGAGGATAAAGACCTTGTGGATGGTTACTGTTAAGATTCAAATAATACAGTGATTTATGTTGCTGTAAGTTTATCATTAGTCATACTTGGCCTTAGTATAGCCGTCGCTTTGCTATGCAAAAAAATTCAACGATTGAGGATAAATTCATAAATTATATAAATTCAGAAAGAATAAAAGAAAAAAAGTGAAATAACTTCATCTCTGCTAACAAAAGGAATCTAATGATTGATTTTCTGTATATTCAAATACATTAATTTAGGAGAATATGTAGCTAATCCAAAGCAATAATATTCAATCATTCATCTTTAAGCAGAATTTTCGACTTTTATTTCTCCAGTTTATCTTTAAATCTGCATAAATTTGTACTGCCTACAGTTAAGATTTGTGATGTAATTATTCGAATATTTAATTGGAGAATATCAAATCCTAATTAATTTCCATCATTAATATTTTTATCAAAATTAACGCATAAATCAATGTATGTGTCAATGTGAAAAGTTAGTAAGATTAAATGTTTATTTAAATTAATGGTGATTAGATGGCTATCATTACCAATTATCCTTTTAGGCACTGTATTGCAAGTGTTATTTTCCAGGAGAACAGCGCCGAGGCATGGGAGGTAAATCTTGGGTTGGACATCTTGACTTCAAACAATCCATTCTTTTTGCAGTATATTCACGATTATAAGTCGTTGAACCTTCGAATTTAACATTATTGGGCACGTATGTTAAAGTTTAAAAAGGTTTGTCAACTTGAATTTTATTGGGAATATAATTTTTGCTGTATTCAGTCTCAGCCTCGAATTTTCCACGCATTGGATGGTATTCATATTTTGAGTTTAGCTGAGGCTACACCTCAATTTTATGGGGAGTGTATGTCGAATCATATGTAGTTTTTATTAAATGAGGATCATAGTGATTTTGACTTGGAGTATACTATATTTTAGAATTAGCTTCAGGAACAATGTTGTAGCCCTTATAGTAATAATTATTAGTAGTTTATCCTTAGAACTTGAGACTTCGTTATGGGCAATGATGCTTTCCTACAAATAGGTGACTTCTTACCGCAGGTGCAGATCTCGCATACACATTTTTGATGGTGGTTTATTTTGGAGCTGGACAGATACTCAGGATTATTAAAGCCGTTCTTGACGGGGGTGAACATCCCTCAATAAAAATTATTATGGAAACATAGAATTATCTTATCTAAATTCGATTAAAGAAGATGTAGTGACGAAAATCATTTGTTGTAGTAGAGAGCTGCAAATCTTAGCTTATTACTGAAATCCTGCCGTTTTTATTCAACTGTTTTCCGTATTGGTATTGAAGGCATATATTCTTAGCTTTTCTCCGATTTTCTCTTGGCGAATGTTTCTTCTTTTTCCTGTTCCTTTTCTATTAATTTGGCAGCATAGCTCTTCTCTATCTCATTGACTTTGACCTCCAATTCTTTTTTGGACTCTTTAAGCTGGGTGATAATATTTTATTTATCTTAATGAATGATCTTGATTTCACTCTCATACTAAACACATTTCTTTTGAAAGTTATCCTCAATCCTTTCCAACTCAGTTAGCAACTCCTGAATTTGTTGGTTTTTTTAATTGATCAAGCTGATCACCTTCCCTTCGCTGCTGATTTAGTTTTCAGCCTTTTTCTAAACTTAAAGTGATTTGTAGTTCAACCTAGTCTCCAATTCATAGTTAAGTTTATTGAGCTATTCGCTTTTTAGTTTAAAGTATTGGCGTTCGCTTTACACTTGCGATTGTATGTGCTCCATCCTCTTTTCTTGCTCCTTGATGTGCTGTTTGAGATCATACTACCGTTTTTGCAACTACATTCTCAACTATTCATTCGTCATTATTTATTTTTAGAGTTAGTTTTAATAATACCTCTTATCTTGGCTGTGCTTTTCTATTTAACGCTGCAAATGATAGACAGCATCTTACAACAGCATGGGGTGCACGAATCCTTCCTTTTTCTTCAGCAAACCTTCAAGTATTGTGACCTTATGAGCCAGTCTCCCCTTTTATCCTTTGATTTCCTTGATCTTTTGCTGTTGAATTTTTTACATGAGGGACATCTGTCTGTGCACTTCTTAGTTTTTCTAAACAAGAGTTGAAATACTGATCATCAACTACTTCTGATTTTACTTTTCCCTCTCATGCAATATGAGTACGTCTTTGTAAATCGACTACAGCTTCGCCTTCTAAAACTTAAGATCAGTAAATTTTTAAGACAGAAAAGAAATTCGAAAGTTAGCTGCTTCCAGTTATGACCTGGTAATTGCCAACTGTTCGGCTAGTGTGCTTTGGGTATTATCCTGATGACTATATATCTTATGCAGGTTCTAATATTTTTTAATCTGCTGTAAGTTATCAGAATCATACTTCTTTTGTAAACTTAAAATCTCACTGATTTGCTTGTTAATCTCTATTTACAAATTTTAATTTTCTGCTAATATATTTTTCTTATTCGTTCGTAAAGTAAGATTCTCTTAATGGAGTTATTTATGCTGTTTGCTCAAAAATTAAGAATGCTTTTCCATTAATTTGTACTATTCTTCCAGCCTATTATAGAGGACCTCGATTTATTGAGTGGTTTTGCTCATTGAATCACACATCTTTTTCTGTGATTCCATCTCTGCATTTCTAGTTTGCAGATCAATCTCTTTCTTTTCAAGTTTCGCATTCAACTCATGGATAGTTTCCTACTGCTTTTTAATGGTCTCTTTTTGGCTGGCTAATTGAGCCTAGTTGAGCTCTATATTACTTAACATCTTTGATGATTTTTCATTTAATATTTTGACAGTTGATAGCAATGAAGTTATTTTCTACAGCTGCGATTGATTTGTATTGCGAAGCTAATGATCTTACGTGGTCAGTCGGCGGTATTCCTAAATTTGTGAATTTGAATTTTCCTTCATCATCTTAATCATCAGGTTGCAGCTACTCACTTCTCTTTCTAAATGACTTATCCTTCTTTCCTTGTCTCTCAAATCCACAATTTCCTATTTTTTTACGTTCATTTCCTTTACCAATTTTTCCTGCAGCTGAGTCTAATTCATCTGCAAAGCCTCTATCAAAGTTTAGTTCATCCTTTGTATGTTCATAGATTCCTTAACCTTTTCAATTAATTCTTAATTGCACACCTTTAGTTCCATATTTCTTTCTTTCACATTCCAACAATTTTTATTAAGTTCTTGATTAAGCTGATTCTTCTCTTCAAATTATCTGTACAGATTCAAATGCAAAATGTTAAGTCTTTAGTGCACTGAATAAATTTAGTTGATTTTATATTGATAGGCCAATCGTAGAGTGACTTCCATGTTGAAACCGACCTCCATCTCCTTGCATGCCTTTTCAAGAACCTCATTTGTCTACTCCAACTCCTTTACCTTTTGTTTTAGTTATTTATTCTATTTTAGATATTTGTATAATCTCTCTTCGATTATTTCTTAATTGTTGTCGAGCAAAATTTGTCTTTCCTCAATTTATTTTTTAAGACGTTGCTCTGATTACATCATGTCTCTTTCCAATTCGCTCATAATTGTTTGAAAACTTCCTTAGCTACAATATTCAAGCAGAATTGCATACACCTTCCAGATAGATTTCATGACACTTCTATTACTGCCTGTCAAACCTGTCAGTAAATTATTGAGTCCGATACTATAGACAAATAGGGATTGATACAATTGAAAAATGTTGCTAGGATTGATGCCCCTTGAAATTAATGTATTATTGTCCAAACCAAATCTTTCAAGGCCTTTAAGAGCCCCCTTCTCGATTTCGACATCAAAACATTATTAAATCAAAATTTGATTGAGCCAATTCATCATATGCTTCTCTTTCAGAGGACCTTTGTTAAACTACTTTTAAATATCTTTGGGCATTTTTGCTTGCTTTGATTTTTAGCTGAGAAATTTGTTCTAAAAAGTGCTAAATTAGGATTGCTTTCTTCTAAGATTATTCTATAGCTGTTGTGTTGATTCTTTCGTAGTAGCTTTTACATTTAAAGTTTGGTTCATCCTTAACTTCACCCTAAGATTTTTATCATTCGACTTCGAAGACCAGTGGCTGTCCAAAGTATTCACTCTTTTTCTTAAGGCTTCTTTTTTCTTCTCCTCGCCATCTTCCGTAAATTTATAAGTATTGGTTTCTCTCATCATGTCTCTCAGGTGCTCACTTGATATAATATTATTGCTCTTCTCTATTTAATCGATTGTCTCGGTGATAGGTTTTGGTTTTTTTATCCTCTTATGAGCAATAACATTAAAAGGCTGCTTTCTTAACTGATGACCCAACTAATATAAGACGCGAATGTACTTAATGCATGTCGTCTCTAAGATAAAGCTCTTATTTTTATATCATTCCTTTATTATTCTTATTATTGTTAAATAACAGAAGTCACTTTACTCAACTACTCCAATTAAGTCCTTTTATTTTGTCAGGATACTAATTAGAATTGTTCAGATAGCAAAGGGGTAACGATGTAAATTTATTACTTTAGATCATCAACATCACGAAACATCAACGACAATGTATAACTTATTATTTAATCATTTAAATTAAATGAGCCTTCTGCAATAGAGTTTTGTGCAGTCATTATTGGCAAAATGCGATTCACTCATTGAAAGGCTGTAACGTTAAGCGAAGGAAGCGGTTATCAAGACCATTGATGAAGTATACCACCTATTCAAGCACAACATCAGAGATGCATTCTTGAATTATTCTCTTGACACTATCATTAGATTTACTGAAATATCAGTCGAAGTACCCCATTCTTAAAATAGATTCCTCAAAGATTTGATTATGCTTCAGAAATAATCGATCTATTTTTTGAAAGAGTGCAAACAACCAACCAATTTTATATTCGTGCTCTTTTCGTAAAAGCAAAAGTGGTTGCCTACTACGCTCACAGCATCAATCAGAAAGGAGAGGAAATGTTGGTTTCATTAAAATAGTCAATCAGTTACATATTCAAGGCATTAGATTTGATTTCTCCGCAGCAGGAAAATGTGCCAAAAGGGAAAGATCCCAAGGGAGCCTCAGGAGCAGGAGGAGAGTCGAATAAAACCAAATATGCTTTTCTCATTTATAACGCATCAACCACGCTCTATAAGGTTACTCGCTTTATTTTGAGATCTGGATGGCAGAAATCTTTTGTGGATGTTTACGAAAGGATTTATAAGCTGCTTGAGGAAGTTGACGAAGCTGATCATAACTGGAGATGCAGGTTTACTTTGATTTTATATCAATGTCTCTACGATTGCTAAAGGAAACCTGATGCTTTTAAAGTATTAGACACGCTCTGGGATAAAACAAAAAACAAGCCTTGCGAATTTCAAGATTCGCTCTTTAGGTTAAGAGTGTATTTGTGCAAATAAAATAATGCCTTGACTGCTAATATCAAGAAGGATATCGAAGGAGCTGACCCAAATGGATGGAAAGTGCTTGAGGTTCTGCAACGGATGAGAGCAGGGTTGATTCCAGAAGCTCAAATATAAAAATAGCTAATGACTGTCGTCAATCAAATATCTTTAGGAGTACTAAGTACGAATGAAACCAACAATACAGCACAATTATCTCCTATCATGCAAGAAAGACTTGCTTAAGCTGGTAGAATAGCCTTAAGATTTAATTTAACAAACTTGGGCAGTTCAATCGTCTCATTTTTAGGAAAAACCCGCCAACCGAGTCAAAAAGCTTTGGTTCTAAACTAATACAATAAGGCTGAGCTTCTGATAAAAAAGAAAGGAGATCATGTTGATAAAAAGACAGGTATGAGTATGAGCGCTGGTCAAATTAAATAACTCGAAATATAAAACCGGAAATAGGCCCTGAAAATAATGTAGAAAGTAATGCTGATTAATAAAAAACTTGATAATGCTGAACTCATTTACGAGGGCGCAATTTTAGTGTGGAATATTGCTCTACCATTTTTAACCTAACAATATCATACTTTTGCAGCTAAATCATTAGATTTAAGTCTTTCACTTATCGAACAAATAGATAGTAATGATCATGAGCTGAGAACTAAATTTCATTTGCAATTAATCAACATATACTTTAGCAATGATCTAATGTTTTCTGAGGTGGAAAGCAACGTGTTGAAAGCTTTAAGATTAGATCCTTCAATTCCAACTGCCAAGCTTAGCATTAAACCAGAACCAGAAGAAGATTCTTCTCTTTATGCGAGACCTTATCATCGATATTTACTCGATTTTCGGCAAAAAGTACTTCTGAAGACTATGCAAATTGCGAATCCGAATCCACTAGATATGGTGACTCAAGATCTTTGGACAATTGAAGATCACAAATCATAAACAACCAAAATAGACACGCTTCAAAAATGCTTGCGTGCCTTAATTACATATTAAGAGCCTCCATTTGCAGTCAATCCTTAATAAATGTTGGTAGAAGAGGAAATTAAAAAGAAAAAGCTTGACTATGATCGAGAAAAACTAAGATCTTACAAAAGAAGAAAATTATTGGCAACTGACATTGCCAAATTATCTTTTGAGTGGGAACTCAATGATTTTGCTAAAAAAGCTTGTTAGTTTGTTTTAGCTGATGTATGGGATGTGAAAAACTCAATATAATTAATAATATCGCAGGGCCACTGCTGTCTGTATATGACTCAGATTAAAATAGATTAATTTTATCAAGAGAATTATTAACCTCTCTTTGAAGAAGAGCCCAACAATGCAGAATTAGGAGAACTTAAGGCAAAATAAATTAAAGAGAGAAAGGGATAGGTTTTAGCCTATTTGAGAAAAAGCTTAGAGTATGCCTTAATCACTCAACAAAATTATCTCATTTTTAATGGAGCTATCTGCCTTTGGAATAATTTCTTACATATCTTTAAAGTAACAGCCAATGACACGAAACTCAGACCAGACTTAACTCCCCTTCTAAAAGACTATTTTTAAGCCATGAGAAACAGTTTAAGATAAATTTAAACAAAAAATATTACATACTACGATCTTGATGATAAGATACAGGCTTTTTCAAATGTCGGACTGGTTTATGCTCGTCTCTTGTAAAGTCAGAAACAAACAGCACTGGTTGAAAAGGTATGCGAAGATCTATTACTTACTAACCTATCTCCTAACACAAGAAAATTAATAAATGGCATCAAAGCACGAGTAGGTGGAGGTAAAGCTGCGGGAGGAAAACCAGCCGATCTTAAAAAAGGAGCTCCTCCCCCTCAGAAAGCACCAGGTTTCAACGATACGTTTATCCTTTAGATTAGTAATCAGCTTGAGCTCATTCAAAATACTTCAAACAAAGCTGATTGTTAGACTCAAGTTATAAAGTGCTTTGAAGGTCTATAAAATTGGAAAGCTAATGAGCAAGATTAATCTGAGTTATAACTTCATGCTTAACTTTGGGTAAAACTCGCAAGATTAGCTTCAAACCAATAAAACTCTAAAATGCTAAAATATTCTTTAAGGTGCGCTGAAAAAGCCTTAGTTCAGAGTAAAATCGGGGATGTTTCGGCAATTCCCTCAAATCGGCTAAGGTGGTACAGTCTTGCTTAATTCCTATCATCTTAATCGCTTTTGAAACTTGTAAATCCGAAAACTCAAGAGTCTGCAAGTGTCTAAAGTCTTTTGTTCCTATCATTAACACGAGGAGTTGAAGCAGCCACAAAAGGATTTAAGTGTGGAATCAACATTCTCGTGCTAGATGCTGGAAAACAAGTTTGGAATGTATGTTCAAAACTTCAGGAAAGTAAATCTAACCGCAGCAAGCTTGTGCAGCCCATTCGTACTGTTTTGGGTTTTCTCAAATAACTGAAAGAGGATAGTGAGCCTGATTTATTATTACTTATGTCGCAGTTATATTTCAAGGCTACTTGGTAGAATAATCTTTTCAAGGAAGGAGAAGAGGTTGCAGATATGATGCTAGATTTATTGCCTAAGGGTCTTCAGAAATCAATATGGGAGGCCAAAATGAGTTTCATGTCAAAACAAGGTAAAAATTAGTTGCAGGCTATCAGCAGCATTAAAGAAGCTGAGCCATCTTTGCAAGCAAAACTATGGGTCAAGTTAGCAAGGATTGCGCCAAATCCATCAAAACAACAAGCAGCTTATAGTAAAGCTCTATAAATTCTGAAAAAGTAGCATTCAGTTGAAATTGTCTAAGTGCTCATCTAATATTCATAGTGGCAATTGAGAGTTGGGAAATAACCTCTTGACACAGTGGTAAAAAATTTAGAATATGCCAGTGTTATGCTTATTGAGATTGAATATGATCATTAAATTTAATAAGAAGAAGGAGAAGGAGAAGACGATCAGATGACTCTAAATAGTCATAGTCATAGTCGCAGTCTTAAGAGCAAAAAATCAATGGCTTCAAAATCTATAAAATCATCACAAAAAGATATAAAAAACAAACAGTAAAAAAAAGGAACAATCTCAGGAAAATCGAAGGGAAGCGCTTTGTCTCGAATGAATCGGTCAGGACGTGCTGCAAAAACCATTAAAAACAAAAATACTAAAAGTGTATTTTCGCAAAGAGAGGAATAAGCAAATCCCGACTCATTAAACTGCCTCCATTTCGAAAGACTTTTTAGGATATTTACTATTTTAAGTTCAATTTAAAACAATCATACAAAAAAGATAAGCCATGCCCTCAATGCTCATCGACAAGTTTTAAATATGCTTCAAAAATCAGGATCCACTTTTAATGAACTGCAGTAGAATGCTGCAAAGCTAAATGAAAAATAAGAAAAGTTTACCTATAAGGCAGTGTTTTGGCCAGAAACAACTGAGTAATGGATCAGTTATGAACTTCCCAAAGACTATGTGTAAAAAATCGGAAAGGTGGAAAACCTTAATTTCTTAGGAAACTACACTCTGTAAAAACCAGAATTGACTTATGCTTATTTATGCAAATTAATCACTCTTCTAACTGATTTAGGATTAGATTTTCACACTCTACCTTTGCGATTTCTAGCTAAATATATTACCAGATATATCTTAAAAAATGAGTCTTACTATCTTCTGTAAGAATTAAGGCTGAAGCTGGTGTTGATGACTAATAAGCATCCCCTCTAAAATCAAGTGAAGATTGATTTTTAAAACTTCAAAATCAGCGAGGAAGAAATAAAAGATTAATTGCTTAAAGCTGAATATCAAAAGAGCAACCTTACTGAAAACAATAATAATTTTGATAATGTTAGTACTCCCAATCTGATTCCGCCTCTTTCGAGGCATGAGTGCTGGTATGAAATTGGAAAAACCTTAATATAATTTGGATAGATTAATTCTGCAAAAAATTATCTAAAGTAGTCTTTAAAATGCGCAAAGGTATTGTCTAATTCTGAATAAATTGGCAAAATTCACACTTATTTATCTTCAATAGCGTACTTCTAAGGCTAAAATCAAGAGGCAGTGCAGCATCTTCTGCTTGCTCACAGATTATGCAAGTCCTCATCTAATTGGCAAAAGATTATTGTTCTGGCAGCTAAGATCATGATTTCGATTAAGAAATATGACATTCTTAGAGGTTTCCTTCAAAAAATACACGTAACAATAACCTAACTGATCTAATAAAGTCTAAAGCAAACCAAAGAGAGTTCCGGATTTAGGATTTAAGTCTTTGAATTAAAAGAATTAGTAATTGCAGTCGAAATAGCACTAATTCACTTGACTTACAAATAAATAATCGACGAGGACAGTGCAGAAAATAGATTATTCTTTAGTACTGCCATTGACAATCTGCTAAAAACCCTTTAAGATAAGTCGCTAGCAGTTTGGAATCATTAAAATTATCACTTTTTTATAGCAGTCTTTTCAGAAATGATTGAGTTATATGAAAACAAAGGAGGTCATGGCTTGCTTAATCTGGGTATCGATAACTTCACCAAAATCTTCAATATTTTAAAGCAGTTGTAGCGGATGATAAAAGAGTTTATCTCAAGCGTAGGAATAAGTGATAGTGATGGCGGCAATTATAACAGCATAATTGAAACACAGATTCAATTTGGATTCATGCTAATTAGTTGCTATTGCTTAGATTTCAAAATTAAAAATGATAGTGAAGGGGAAATATCAGGAGCCGATAAAGAATAAACTATTTAGGGAAATTAACATATTCAGAAATATTTAGAACAGATGGACCAGTAGATTAAAAAACAAGCTACTCCTGCAGCCATTCAGCTGAACCAGTTGGAAATGGCTTTAACTATTCTCAATGATTTAGAAGTGCATGTGGCTTAAAATTCCATATATTATCCACGCTTATTGGCCATAAATGCTTACGTACAGATTTTAATTTCCTCTTCCTCTTCTTAAGCTCTCGAAGCTGCTGAGTTATTTAAATCCAAAGCTGAAGAAAAGCTGGATAGATATGAGTCTGACATTGATTGCTATCTTTATCAATGGAAAGTGTATGAATCTTTAATTGATCAGCAGATAGTAGGATTTCCAATATAATCGTTTTAGTCAATTGCTAAGATGCAGCATGCTTCATCAGTAATCACTTCTTTCAGCTTTTTAAAAAAGAAATTAAGTTCTAATCACAAAATGCTCGCTTTTTTAAGAATTATGAACTATACTAACAGCAAAGAAGTGGTGACAGCCTTAATCCAACGGTAAAAAATATTTTCAAGTTTAACTAAAGTGCCAACTTTTTTATAATCCACAAAAATAATGCCTAAAAATTCAGCATATGTGATTATTCAATTGAGTAAATGCAAAAGTAAAATATACTATGGGTGTTTAGTTAATGAACCATAATCTAATACTAAGAAAACTTTCGCAAAAGTAAGATAAATAGGCTTGAAATAATTAAAGATATATAAGAATCTTTGCGAAATAATGGTGCAATGCAAAAAGAATTTAATCAAAACACCCATAGAAGATGACCAAAAGCTAAGCGCTATTTTGGAAGCCAATTAAATAAAATTGAAAGAGGTTTAGTTGTCGCTCTAGTCCATCAGCTCTTGGTGGCTTAGTGATTTGATTTAATATCTTAAAACTCCAAGAAATGTGCCAATTCTGACGAATTAAAAAGATAAAAAGGCTGGAAAAGATCAAAAAAAGAAGGGAGGTAAGGATTAAATTGCTGGATACTAATCTGCCTTACCTGCTTCTCCATCAGGAATCTAAAGTGTTACTTTTCTTCTTGATGATTTTATATATGGTCTTCCCTACGAGTAATTACTCCCTGTAGATCTTATTGCCACCGTATCAAAAGATTCAAGTCTCTTTTGGCTGAGTAGAAAACTTCAATAAATTGGATTTCAACCCGAATTGAACAACTCTAATGGATATGGGGCGGACAAAGGAAAATACTGTGCTTATGACTTTAAAACAGCATAAAGTAACTTTAAAGTGATCAGTACTGAGTTAGCTAAAGGTCCATAAGTGTTGAAATTTGATGGCATTGACAGTTCAATAAGACTTCCTTCCTTAGGGGATTATTCTAAATTTTTACTGTAGCCTGGCTTTTTATAAATTTATGGAAGCATTGATCTCCTAAATCATGTAAAATTGAGCAGTTTATTTGAATTAATCGGAGCGAATAAACTACGTCTACTGCTCATTCACGACAATCTAAATTTTTCTAAATCGATGATTCAAAAATATAAAGATCTTAACACATAGAGCGTGAGCACAAATTTGTAGGAGAATGAGCTTGCCATTTCAATTATCTCCAATCTTCTCAATATCACAGTCATTAAAAACAGATGGTTCATTCATCCTTCCAATACTGTCCAACTGATCAAAAATACTTACAAGACACTGGCCAGTGGAAATTATATCGGATCAGCTGTGCGTCAAGGCAGGAAGAAAGAAGATTCAATGAGTAGTAAATGGATGTGCTTCTCGCATGGTCCTGCCGTGACAAGGATATGAGGCCTGATTACCAAATAAATCATAATCCGATCAGTATCAATTATCGATTTGCTTTTATAATTTATTGATGTAAAAAAAATTAGTTGATCCATAAGATGTTCAAACATCCGAAAAACAATTGATATAAAAAGCAAAAATACAGATAAGACTTATTTAAGAATCAATTTACAGGTCACGAGAGAAGCAGGGATAGCTTATCGCAGCCATCAACAATGAAAGATCTCTCATCAAGTAAAAACAGGGATCAATTACTATGGCGCATCATTTATCCTCCATTGAGGCCGATATTAGAAATAGTAGGTTGATGAGTTCGGTAGAATTATAAAGAAACAGATGGCTTGCAGGAGATTAGGAAACGAGTCTATAGATTGAAGGGGCTGAGAACGATTTGAAGCAAAAATAAAAATAAATCAAAGCATAAGTGCAGCCCTTATAAAAGCAGAAGTTGATGTATCCTCTTCCTTATTTAGCAAACTAATGAAGAGGAAAATATAATTTTTGCAGCAATTAAATAATTTAAAAACTGACAGTTCTCTTTATGTATCTCATCAGAGAGTTATTCTCAAGCAGTTTCTTGAATAACTACGAGATTGGAGTATATAAATCGAGAGAATCAGTCAGCAATCTGACTTTGAAGAAAGCTAATACCAAAGGGTGGAGGCACGATTACAGAATTCAATAAACAGTCTGTCAAAGTTTGTGAAAGCGAAAAGTGTAGAGGATGATAACTTATTGTCTTGAAGATAGTAAAAACTATATCATACACCATCTGCGATCCGTATTTCCATTGATTTCCTATCTTATTGTCGAGTTGAAAAGTAGATGTAGATGCTCTTTGGATTATCCATTGTTTTTAAATGTAATTTGTATTATCACTTTTATAAGTTATTAAGAATCCTGAAATACTTAA